>Ga0306871_1000002_pt1 | contig 136542 bp, 127 predicted proteins | sample AntRauMeHopE1497_FD_190447 | JGI IMG/M metagenome (GOLD analysis project Ga0306871, IMG submission 190447) | Saline lake microbial communities from Rauer Islands, Antarctica - Metagenome Hop E1 #497 (v2) (version 2) | ecosystem: Environmental > Aquatic > Non-marine Saline and Alkaline > Saline... | reverse complement strand
TTAAATACATTTAGCCCTGAGATACCACCCATTGCAATAAAGCCATCGTCTGTTTGATAAGAGCTATTTGCATTAAACTCATAATTTTGAGCTCCTTCATACGGCCCGTAAGAAATGAATCGATTTTCATTTCTAATAAAATGGATAATTCCTAGGTTAGAGCTCATCCATAGATTCTTGTCTTGATCAACATAGCAGTTGTATAAATATCGATTTTGTAGGCCATCTGTTCCAGTGTAATATCTTTCTTTTCCTGTGGCTAAATCCAATTTGTACAGACCTTTACCATAGGTAGGCATGTACAATTCTTTTTCATCAAAGACTACAAAATGAATGTCATTACTAGCACCAACTTGTATAAAGTCTATCGCTAAACTGTCGCTGAGTAAGGCTTTAACTTGGTTTGCTTGCTCATTCCAAACATAAAGCTGGTTTTGAGTCATAATGTAGGTTTTATCCTTTTCAGAATAAAAATCTAGTGCACTGCCCTCTAGTTGTGAATTCAGCTCATCAAATGCCCTAAACTGTTGGTTTCCATTTTCATCGCTGATCACAATTAACCCATTCGTGCCACAGATTAACAATTCACCTTTTTGCGTTAGATAAGTTGAAGCTCTAGCGCTAAAAGCTAGCTTATCTCCAAAATCCGTATTCAGCCCCAGATAGGAAATGGATTGCTGATTAACGCCTTTTCTATAAATTTTAACTGCACTACCTTCATTATGATACACATACACATTACCCTTTGCGTCTTCAGCAAAAGCCCAAAACCTACTGTCTAAATTGGTTGAACCATATAAGTACTTTTTATTAGTATTTGCAGTAGGGCTTAGAATATGAATGCCACCGCCTGGTTCAATATCTCCGACCCAAATATTATCTTTGGCATCTATGTGGATACCCCATACAATATCAAAACCCAGTTTTATTGGTGATGAAGGCGCATCACTGTATCGCAAAATTCGTTGAGCTAGCGGGTCGTACTTAACCAGACCCTGCGTATAAGAAGCAAACCATAATATGCCTTGTTGATCTTCTATTATCTTATAAAAAATGTTTGATACAATACCCACATCACTGCTATTAGCTACCGTGAATGAACGCATTTCTTGAGTGGTTTGATCATAAACAGCCAGACCTACATTTTGAATAGAAAGCCAGAGATTATCTGTAGTAGAATGCCTATGAATGGCCATAAGCTCTGCTGTACCAACTTTATCTATCAAATCACTCTTTGAAATGCGGGAAGTATATATCGTTGCATTTAAATCTGTTTCTAATAATCCTTCCTCTGTGGCAAGCAACAATGTATTATCATTTGTTACAAAAACATCATTTATAGCCAAATCTGAATAGCTAGAGCTATTATCTAGTTTCTTTACTTGTTTTGTTTTGGTATCAAAAAGCCATAGGCCAGAGTCTGAAGCAATAAGGATATGTTGCTCACTCAGTTGAATAAGGTCGTTGATTGATGGCTGAACATTCAGTTTTGGTATTAATGGAACTCTAATCTTTTCCCCATTTTGAATATCTAAAACGTATAGGCCTACAGCGTTTGTACCATAAATAATTACATTTTGATCTTTTGTTGGTAGAATTTGCGTAACTCTGTGGGCTTGATCTGGCAGTTTTACATTCACCAAATCCAAATCTTGTTCAACACCAAAATTCAACCAACTATCTGTGAATGGGTTATATCGGCTTAGATTTCCTAGATGATCACCAAACCAAAGAAGGTTATTAGCGTCGCCAGCTATGGAATGACACCAAATAATGTTTGGGCCATCTTCATTAATGCTGACATGTTCATAATTTTGAAATGCATACCCATCATATCGATCTATTCCTGCTTGGGTGCCAATCCAGATGTATCCAAAATTATCTTGGTAAACAACATTGACCGAATTTTGTGCTAAACCATCTTTGATTCCAAATGATTGAAAGCGAATTTCTTCTTGATTCAGTTGTTGTGCAAAAGCATCACTGCTAAACACTAGTAATAAATAAACACAACTACATAAGTAGCGATAATACGTCTTAAGGGGGATTTTAATACCCATGAGTCAACAAACCATTAGTTAGTAGGATTTAGTAAAAAACGAATCTTTTGCAAAGACTTCCAATACTTATCTTTATTTTAACGAAACTTAATTGCTTTGCAAAGCTAAGCGTGCTTTATTCTTAGCTATTTAAACTTATATACGCACTTTATGGCCGATTTAAAACTTATGCCCTCTATTGAATTAAAAATTCCAATTTTGCCAGATATGGAGTTAGTAGCAACTAATGCCGTAGAGGTAGTTGCTAGGCATATTGGGTTATCAGATGAGAAGGCTGCTGAGATTGGGATGGCACTAATTGAAGCTACTATCAATGCATTTGAGCACGGCACCCCTGATAGTAACGTCTTTATTCACTTTATCATGCAAGATGATAGCCTAACGGTTAAAGTTATAGATAAAGGCTCAGGATTTGAGAAATCAGAATTAGAAATTCCTGATATAGATAAAAAAATATTGCCTGGTGGGCATAAAAGAGGTTGGGGCATTGCCTTGATCCAAGAATTAGTTGATGTAGTTAACTTCGACTCTACTACTGATGGAACCACCGTTACTATGGTGAAACATAAAACAGACAAACCTTAACGCATACTACGCCCAAATAATGGATATTGAACTACTAGACGACATCGTTTACATAAAAACAAGCGGATATTTCAACCAAGATCTAGGTCAGAAAGTGCTTAAAAACTGCATGGATCAAATTGATCTGGGTCATAAACACTTCCTAATAGACCTTGTTGATTCCAAAATGGTTAATAGCATAGGCATTAGCATGCTTATTGAGGTTATTGAAAAACTGCAAGAAATTGACGGCAAATTAGCTTTCTGTAATCTTGCGCCTGTTGTTGACAAAACCTTTAAGATTATGGGAATTGCCAAATACGCAGAAATTGCAAGGACCAAAGATGAAGGTCTTAAACTTTTTGGGAATTAAGCTTTGTAGCTAAACTTTACAATTGAAGTGCTATTTCAAATAGCTCTGATCATAAAAAAAGCCCTGAAACGGATACTATTTATCGTTTCAGGGCTTTTTTATTTAGCCAGTAAACTAAACTCTATGTCAGTCTAGCTTATATTCCAAGCTTGGCTAATACAGACTCAGTGATATCGTACTGCTTTTGTGCGTCGTCTGAAGCGTAAAGTATGATTACGTCACCAGTAGATGTGGTAGTATTTAACACATAAGTAAGTTGCTTTTCTAGAGCAACAACGTTAATAGCATCTTGAATGGCAGAAAGTAAAGGGCCTATCAGCTCTTGTTGTTTTTTGCTAAAATCATCTTGAGCCTGGCGCTGTTGCTGCTGAAGTGTACCTTCAAGACCAGCTAATCTTTGCTGCTCTTTTTGTTTAGCATCATCAGTAAGTACGGTTTCTTTCTGCTGATAGTTTTCAATTTCTTTACGGAAGCTCAGTTCTGATGCTTGTAGTTCAGAGGATTTCCTTTCTTGGAAATTTTGCAGTTTAACCTGAACTGATGCCATTTCTGGCATTTTTGATAGCACATAAGTTGGGTCAACATAACCCATTTTAAGTTGTGCATTCATGTCAACGCTAAGGCTGAAAAGTAGTGCAAGCGTAAGTAGTATATATTTTTTCATAAGGTTTTTTCTTTAATGTAAAACGTATTCAATTATTATGGCTTCTTAACCATATTTATCACTTTAGTAGTGATGTTAAGATCTTCTTGGCCAAAGAATAAAATGGTGTCGCCATTTCTTGTGCTTTCATTCAAAACGAAATCTAGATTCATTTCTTTAGCTATAGCAGCTACCGCCACATCCATTTTTTCTAAAATTGGACTTAGCAATTCTGCTCTTTTTCGCTGAACTTCTTGTTCTGCACTTTGCTGTTTTTGCTCAAGTTCGTCGCGTAAGCCTTCTAACCTAGCTTGTTCTGTTTGCAATTGAACTTCTTCTAAGTTGATGGCATTCTGCAAAAAAGCTGCATATTCATCATTTATTCTTGTTTCAAGATCAATTAACTCTTGCTGCTTCAGCTGAATAAACTGTTCCATACTCTGACGTAGAGTTACGGTTTGTGGAAGTTCATCCAAAACTTTTTGAGGGTTGAGGTAGCCAATCTTAATCTGTGCAGATGCACTTAAGCTGGTTACCATAAGTACTGCTAGTAGCAGTGCTTTTTTGAGTATAGTCATAGTTTTGTTGCGTATTTCTATCATTCTATTTAATAACAAACGGATTGAATTTACGATATTCCTAACTTAGTTACTTGATTGTTGAGTATCAATTCCCAACTCTAGAAGAACTAAATCACTAATATCCCATTCGGCTCTAGTAAACATTACAATCATTTCGCCAGAGCGATCAAAAATCATGTCATAATCTTCTCTATTGGCTACAATAGTTATGGTTTCAAATACCCTTCTTTGGATTGGCTCTAGTAGCCGTCGCTGTTCTTTGAAATAGTCTCCGTCTGGGCCAAATCGTTGATTATTCAATTGAGCAATTTTCTTCTTTTTTGCTTCAATTTCCGTAGTTACTTGTTTAATAATCTCATCTGTATAAAGAATTCTTTTTGCTTCAAAATCTTTTTCTAGCAGTGCTAATTCTTTGCGCTCTTCCTCAATTTCCTGTTCCCATTGTATGGTCATTTGATTTAGTGTCTGGTCTAAACCTTTGTATTCAGGTAGCAAGCCTAGTATATAGTCAGAGTCAATAAGCCCAATTTTTTGCTGTTTACTTCTTTGAGCTTGTAAAGAAATGGTAAATGTCCCTATAAGTAGAATAACTAAGATGATTAATCTAGAGAATCGCATAATGGTGTGAGGAAGCTAAATGGTTTTTCATTAGTTAAAACGGTGCACCTAAATTAAATAAAAATTCCCATTGCCCAGGCTCAACAGCTCTAGACCCTTCAATGCCATCAAAACGGTAACCATAACTAAGATCTACTAACCCTAAGATTGGCATGAATACTCTAACGCCAAAGCCTGCAGCTCTTTTTATATCAAAAGGATCAAAAGACTGAAAATCCTTATAAACGTTACCAGTGTCTACGAAACTATACGGTATTAAGTTAATTTGTTCAGTAGAAACTGCTGGATACCTAAGTTCAACAAAATATTTGTTAAATACACGGCCACCAACAGGAATATTATTCTCGTAAGGCTGAATGGTTCCATCATTGCCCCCAGGGAAACCACGTAGAGTGATGTTGTCTTCAAAAAATTGCTGACGCTGTTGAAGTGGCGTACCACCCATCGAGAATCGCTCTACACCTTGAAGTCTGTTATTCACCCCAAGAAAGCCCATATATCCGCCCTCCATACCATAAGTAAATACCAATTTGTCAATGATATTTATATGATTTTGATAGCTGGTTTTAATTTTGAAAAATTGGGTTCTTCCAAACACAGGAGGCGCTACCTGTGCCGACAAGTTGAACCTAGAACCATTTGTAGGTGATATCATATTGTCTAAAGAATTTCTTTCTATTTCCTGAGTATATGAGATATAATTAAATCTACCGTCTAGATTTTGGTTGGTTGCATCTTGAATACTAAAATTTACTCTAGACCTTAACGTAAAGAAGTCATCTGGCCATGTTAATCGTCTACCAACACTAAAGCCAACATTCAACGACTCAAACCGGTTATTTGAGTTTTGGAAATCAATAAAGTTATAACTGGCATTAAAGCCCACAGATGTTGGTTTACCTCTAAACCAAGGCTCTTGAAAACCAAAGGAATAACTTTGAAAACCTTGCCCAGTTACTTGAACACCCAAAGAAAGGCTTTGGCCATCTCCCATCGGTAAACCCGATTGCCAGCCTTCCTTTTTGAAGGCATTTTGTAAGGAAAAGTTATTGAAATTTAACCTAGCCGACAGAATAAGACCTATTTGCGCACCACCATAGCCACCCGAAAACTCAAAGTTATTGATGGATTGAGATTCTTCAAGGTTAAAGGTTATATCAACCGTTTTATCTACAAAATCTGGTTTAAGATCAGGAGTAATGCTTTCTGCATTAAAATATCCTATTGTACCTAATTCACGGATAGTACGCATTATATCTGAGCGAGAATAAGTTTGGCCAGGTATGGTACGAAGTGTACGGCGTACCACGTCATCAAAGGTTGCGGTGTTACCAATAAAGTCTACGACGTTTATGCTTGCTTTATCATCTTCGGCTATCTGAAAATAAATATCCAATGAGTCTTGACCAACTACATCAAAACGCTCATTAATTTGGAAAAATAGATAACCGATGTTTTGGTAAAGAGAGGTTATGTCTGAATTTTCTGCATTAATCTGGAGGTTCTGTTCAAACTTAGCCTCGTCATAGAAATCACCTTTTGTAAAGCCTAGGGATAAAGAAAGTTGTTCGTCAGTATAAACGGTATTGCCTTCCCAAAAGAGGTTTCTAATTTTATACTGAGGGCCTTCCTCTAAGCCTATATGTAACCTCGTACCTGTTTTATCTTTGCGGAATAGGCCTTTTTTATAGCCAAAAGTTGTAACTGAATCAGCTGTTATCCTAATGTCTTTGTAACCATTTTGTCGGTAAAAATTCAGCAAGTTTTCTTTGGCTTCAGCTAGTTCCTCTTCCTTCAACACCTTTTTACCAAGCCTAAACCACGTATCTTCTTTAATTGGTTTGAAATTTTTCTTCAGTGGTTTGTCAGCGAAGCCTTCATTATCGTAAAAAACAATATCTCTTAAACGAGGCATGTAACCAGACTCAACCTTGAAGAATACGTCAGCTCTATTGTTTTCTTCATCAACAATTTCGTAGTTAGTTGATACAGTAGAGTTGATAAAGCCTTTCCTTCTGTAATATCTAAGGATAGTTTTCTCGATTTGCCCAATTTTGTTATCTGTAATTGCCGTACCACGCAATAAGGTTATGAGCTCTTCAATGTCTTTTCTCTGGGAGCGTTTCACCCCTTCTATAACAAATTTATTTACTCTTGGCTTATCTTGAAGAACAATGCGCAGGGTTATCATTCTACCGTCTATCGCACCTTTATAAATTTTAACGTCAGCAAACAGACCTGTTTGATATAAACGCTCTATGGCATTTGAAATATCATCTCCAGGAATGGTGATTTCTTCGCCTATTGCTAAGCCAGCGGTTGTAGGTATAAAATCTGGACTTAGTTCAGCTGAGCCTTCAACAATCACTTCTTTCAAGACAAATGTGGTTGGAAACATTTCCAAAGGGTTCGATATAACGAAGCTTGTATCAACCTTTGATTGTCCTTTTAATGTGGATAATAAAATAGGCGCAAAACAAAAAAAGAGTACGCTGAAGGCTATCAGCGATTTGGCGTAATTATACATATATAGATTCTTGACCTTTGACTGAGGTCTTAGATGAAAATCATGAAACATTGCTAGATGTAGATGTCAGTCTATCTGCTTTTTTCAATTGCTCTGTTGTTTTTCCAAAACGTCTTTCTCGTTTTTGAAAGCTTTTAATAGCTTCATAAAGTTCATTTCTACGAAACTCTGGCCAAAAAACATCGGTTATATACAACTCTGAGTAGGCTAATTGCCACAGCAAAAAATTACTAATACGATATTCACCACTAGTTCTGATTACTAATTCAGGATCAGGAATCTTGGCCGTGGATAAATAGCTAGTAACTAGCTCATCGTCAATAGAGCTGGGTTCAAGTAGTCCTTCTTTAACTTGATTAGCAATTTGTTGCACTGCCTGAGTAATATCCCAACGCCCTGAGTAACTAAGTGCGAGGCATAATGTCATTCTATTATTGTTTTTTGTAAGCTCAATAGCTTCTAACAACTCATTTTGGCAACTGGTAGGAAAACGCTCAATTTGACCAATGGTTGTCATCTTGATATCGTTTTTATTCAAATTATCCGCTTCGGCCCTCAACGCGTGCACTAGAATAGACATAAGGCCTTTAATTTCTAGTTTAGGTCTAGACCAATTTTCTGTTGAGAAGGCATAAAGTGTAAGGTATTTAACACCTAATTGAGCACAAGCCTCTGTTATTTCACGAACTGATTCAACACCTTGTTTATGCCCAAGTAGACGAAATCCACCCTGTTTTTTAGCCCATCTACCATTGCCATCCATAATGATTGCAATGTGTTCTGGTATAGCACCGTCATGCTTCAATTGTTCTTGAAGCGATTGATCTATATCAGATGAGTTATTATCAGAGTTAAAGATTTTTTTCAAACCAGTGGTTGTTAAGAATAGCCTGCAAAATTACCGTAAACAGAGCGGTTTATCAAACTATTCATTAAAACTCATATATTTTTGAGCAGTGATACCATCTCAATAGCCGCTAGTGCAGCTTCAGCACCTTTATTGCCAGCTTTTGTGCCAGCTCTTTCAACAGCTTGTTCAATTGTGTTGGTAGTTAAAACCCCAAAAATCACTGGTTTACCAAAGCGTAAACTTAGCTCACCCACACCTTTTGCCACCATATTGCATACATAATCGAAATGCGGAGTTGAACCTTTTATAACCGCACCTAATGTTACAACCGCGTCATATTCTTTTTTTTCCAAAACTCGCTGCACAGTCAACGGCAACTCTACGGCACCAGGACATCTTATAACCGTAATCTCCTCATCAGCAACGCCATGACGCTTAAGGCTATCTAATGCACCCTCTAGGAGTCTTTCTGTGATGAATGAGTTCCATCTTGTAAGAACTATGGCATACTTTGCTTGAACATTAACAAAGTTCCCTTCAATTGTTTTCATAGGTTTTTTTAGAATCGTTGAGTATTTAGTTTTTGGGCAATTTTGACAAAAAAGCCATCATTACAGCTTCTTCTAAAACAAAGTTACCAAAGTTCTCTGTACAACTTGATTTAATTCCATGATAATCACTCCCGCCGCTTTGAGCAAAGCCTAATCTTAAAGCCATATCAGACAGATACTTAATTACATAAGCGCTGTGCGACGGATGATAAACTTCAATTCCAGAAAGTCCGTGTTTTTTAAATACACTCAGTTCTTGCTCCACAAACCGTGTTTTAGGATGAGCCAAAAAGCTGAGTACATTTAAAGGTCCTAAAATAACTAAGAAATCAAATAAATCTGGATAGTTTGGCCTAAACTGACCTACATGGTTATCTGATAAATACCGGTAGAAAGCTTCTTGTACAGAGCCTACCCAGCCTTTTTTAACTAATAGTTGGGCAAAATGTGGCCTGCCAATTGAGCCAAAATGTGCTTCTGCACGTAGTTCATCCATCTCAATAGGAATACCCATCGCAGATAGATGTACCATAATAGCTTCTGCCCTTTGTACTCGTAAAAGCTTTGTTTTCTTGAGTTGCTCACTTACGCTTTTATGAAAAACACCTTCGCCATAAACCAATAAATGACATTCTTTGCCTTGGTACATTGTAGTGACTTCTACTCCGGGGATAATTCGTAAGCCATTGTCTAGCTCTAAGTCCTTTACCACCTTGTAGGCATCAACGGTGTCATGATCTGTAATCGAAAGGTGAGTTAGGCCAACTTCTTTGGCATACTCAATAAGCTTTTGCGGACTTTTTTGGCCGTCTGAACAGGTAGTATGTGTATGTAAATCGGCCTTAATATGCATCTATCCTAGAGCTGTCCATTTAAATACTGCTGTACTTTATCTGGACTTTTGGCCAAAGACTGAATAGCTAGAATCCATTTATCCATTTCTAGGGTACGTTTAAATCGTTTTTTCTCTCCGTAGACCCTTTCTATCAACTCTAATTCAATCAAGCGTTCTATAACATCTATGTCTTGCTGGTAGTAAAACACATATTCTTTAGCTGCAATAGTAGCTAACTCTTGTTCAGCAGCTTTAGAAATTGAGACATTTTGTTGGTCAATAGACTCTTTGAATGCATTTAAATAAGCTTGCGATGGGCCTTCAAAAGTGAATGCCTGCATGTTGAGGTATTCCTTAAAATCTGCAATAACCTGCTGCATATTTAAAGTTTCCGTTGTATCAACCTTTTCTATGTATTGGTTAGAGAAGTCGAAAATATGGTCGCCCATTAATAGATCTTCTACAAATAGCCCGTAGTTTAACTCATCTAGATTGATATCGGGATCAATTCCCTTCCCACCTTGTACTGTTCTACCTGCTCTTGTTAAATATTGACTTCTTGTAGAATCTATTGAGGAAGTAAAACCCTTGCCAGAATGTCCATAATCTATTGATTGGATAGATCTGCCTGATGGAAGTAAATACTTACCTGTTGTCATCTTTAGGGAAGAGCTATAAGATAATGGCCTTATGATTTGTACCAATCCTTTACCGTAACTAGTCGAGCCCATAACAACAGCTCTATCTAGATCTTGAAGTGCACCTGCCACTATTTCTGAAGCGCTTGCAGAACCTTGATTTTGCAAGATGAAAACAGATCCATCAAAGAAAACAGGTGACTGTGTTTTGTAGGTTTCATTCATTTCAAGCATTCTGCCTTTTACAGAAACCACCACTTCATCTTCCGGTACAAATAAGTCAACTATTGCTACAGCTTCACTTAATAAGCCGCCTGGGTTATTGCGCAGATCTAAAATTATTGACTTTAATGAGTCTTCCTGCATGAATTGCTTCATCACCGTTTTAATATCTTCAGCTGCCTGTGGTGCAAAACGGTTTAAGTGTATATAACCTATACCCTCAGCTTGATCTACCCAACTTGAATAAGAAATATTGCCTACAACAATGCGTTCTCGTACCAAGCTAATTTCTTTGGCATCAGACTCATTACCTCTTATTATGGTAAGTACAATCGTTGAGCCAACATCACCAAGCATCAATGAGTTAGAATCATCTGGCGACAAGCCTTTGAGAGATATCCCGTCTATTTCGGTAATAATATCTCCGGGTCTTATGGCTGCTTCGAATGCTGGATAACCCTCAACTACGTGAATTACGGTTAGCATACCGTCCATTTTTCTGACTTCCACACCGATACCGGCGTATGTTCCCATTGTGATTAAATCTAACTCTCTAGATTCAGACTCGTCTATTAAAACGGTGTAGGGGTCTAAAGCCTCTAGCATTGCTTCAATACCTGTTTTCGCTAAAAAAGCTGGTTCAACATCATTTACGTAGCGAATACTGATTTCGTTGAAAACATCGCTCCAAATAGAAAATGCTCGCTGAATCTCAAAGTAAACATCCGATTTCTTAAGCGCACTAATAGACAATAGGGCTATTAAACATGCTGCTAATAGTCCCCATTTTTTGAAAGAATGAAAATGTTTACTCTTTATCATAAATTAAGTAAGATTATTTGGTCTGAAGCTTTTGTCCAGGGTAAATTCTGCTGCCTTTGATATTGTTTAAGCGCTTTAGTTCATTTACATCTATTCCTAAAGACTTGGCAATAGCAATTAATGTATCGTTGCGCTTAACAACATAAACGTCGCCAGTGTTTGTTGGTGAAGTAGCGCTAGTAGTTCTTGCAGCCAGTAACTTCTCTTTAGCATTTTTACTTCGTAAGCTTTGTTTGTCATTGAAAGCCAACTTATTCATGTCTTTATAAAGTTCTGCTTTATTTGAAGGCACATAAACTGTCAGTTTTTGACCTACACGTATTCTATTGCTCGTACTATTCCATGCGCGCACTTGCCAAGTTGCTACGTCATACCAATCAGCAATATGTCCAATAGTATCCCCTTTTTTGACCGTATAGTTCATTTTCTGTGTGTTTGCAGGAGCCGTTTTACTAGAACTTGAAGACGATTGGGTACGGCTGCTGCTAGATGAAGATTTCGATGAAACTAGCACTTCATTTGAAGGTCTATCAGCAGAAATACTACGATTATTCGATTCAGGAATTGGAACAGCAATTTTCTGACCAGGTCTGATTAAACTGCTCAGGTTATCGTTTATTTCGTATAAAGAGCGAACTGTGGTACCATATCGACTAGCAATTTTCCCTAAAGACTCACCTCTAGAAACGGTATGGAAGCTAACACTTCCCATTTCATTATTTCTGGGTACGTCTTTGTATGCTACTAGAAACTGCTCACTGCTACCCTTTTTTATTTTCAAAGGATATTTTTTACCAGGAGGTGTTGCCCACTTTAATAATTCTGGGTTTAACATTTTTAGCTCTTGCAGGCTCATTCCAGCAGCATCAGCTAAATCTGTTAGTGCCAGTAAACCATCTACATATTGAATATCAAATACTTGGGCTGTTCCCGCATAAGAAGATTTAAAACCAAATTGCTCTGGGTTAGATGCAACAATGGTAGCTGCAATAAACATAGGCACATAGTTACGTGTTTCTCTCGGTAAGTAACGGTATGCGCTCCAATAATCTTGTTGGCCACCACCGGCTCTAATGGCTCTTTTCAAGCCACGCGGACTAATATTGTAGCCAGCTAAAGCCAGATGCCAATCTTTCCAATTGCTGTGCAAGTCTTTTAAGTGTCTTGCTGCTGCTCTAGTAGCTTTTTCTGGGTTTCTGCGTTCATCTACCCACCAATCAATTTCTAAGCCATAGGCTTTACCTGTAGCTGCGATAAACTGCCACATACCAACTGCTCTAGCCTTACTTCTTGCGTAGGGAACCAAGCCAGATTCAATCATCGCTAAATGCTTCAACTCATCAGGCATACCCTCTTCTTCAAAAATCTTCTCGATCATTGGGAAATAAACTTCTGCGCGAGTAAGCCATGCTTCCATAACATCTCTTCTTTTCTGAGTTAGATAGATGATGCTTCTATTAACTTGCTCATTTTGCTGAATTGGAACCGTAGTTTTATTGAGCTTAGTAGATTCAGGAAGCTCTAATGCTAATGAACCCGGGATTTCGTCGTCACTCTCAAATAGTTCTTCTAAAATACTGAAGATTTCGCCCCGCTCAGCGTTCACCGAATCGGGAATACCGTAAAATAAGCGATGCTCTGTCATAACGCTTCTGTATAATTCAGTAAAGCGCCTGTCTGAGGTTACATCCGGATCGTTTTCAATAATACGCTCCATAATTGAAATGGAGGAAAGTAAGAAGCGTTCTGTGAGAAGTGCATCGCTTTTAATTTCAGCATCTAAAGCATCTGTTAAATAAGAGTATGCATCTTTTATTTGTGAGAGGTAATCATTATCGATAGTAGAAGAGTCACCTGTTTCAACCGGTTTTAACAAATCGTTTAAGCCAACCTCCATAGGGTTGTCCTGCTTTACTTCAGGAACTACTACTTCTGCTTTTTTTAGTACTTGTTTTTTTTCTTGGGCAAATACCGAACTTGCACATAAACATGTTGCTAAAAGAAGTGTTGGAATTTTGAGAGAATTATATGCCTTCATAGAAATTGGGTGCTACACTAGGTAAAATTGTTAACAAGTATTTGTCTTTGCCACTATGGGCCACCTTCTTCCAGAACCAAAGCTTTTCGTATGCAATTTGATAATGGGTGGTGATTGATTTCTTTTGTGTTCAGTTAGGTCTACTAATCTACAAATATGTTCAACCAATTGCGGTTTAGCAAGTTGTTCTGTTATTTGTGCTCTAGTCTTTTCAGCATCGATGTACAATTCTAGAATTTGATCTAGTACATCATAGCCTGGGAGACTATCAATATCTTTTTGGTTTGGGCGCAGCTCTGCGCTTGGTTCTTTTGAAATTATGGAGAACGGTATAACTTCAGCTTTAAAATACGTTTCATTCAGCCAAGCGCAAAGTTCAAATACCTCTGTTTTGTATAAATCGCCTAAAAGAGAAAGTCCCCCATTCATATCGCCATAAAGTGTGCAATAGCCCGTTGCTATTTCAGATTTATTGCCTGTATTTAAAACCATGGCGCCAAACTTATTAGCTAATGCCATTAATAAGGTTCCTCTTGTTCTACTCTGCAAATTTTCTTCAGCAATAGAGAAGGCTGTTCCACCAAAAAAAGGTGCTAAACTATGCTCAAACTGATTAAATAAGCTTTTTATGGCAATTAGATCAAAGCGAATATCGAGGTTTTTTGCCAGTGACTCTGCATCTGAAACGCTTCCTGATGAGGAGAATTCAGAGGGCATTCCTACGCACCATAACTGTTCTTTGCCCAGTGCTTCTTTAGCAATTACGGCAACAAGCGCAGAATCTATACCACCACTTAATCCTAATATCACCTGTTTTGCAGCTTTAGTTTTATCCAAATAGTCTGCCAAGCCAAGCTTTAGTGCTTCAAAAATTTGCGCATATTTAGAAGAATGTAGGCTCACTTTTTCGTGATATTTTACGGTAGAAATAGCAGTGTGTGTACTAACTGAACTCAGCTGAGAGTGCTGCAATTCGAGGAATTGACCATTTTCTCTAAAGAGCGGCAATTCTTCCAAAAGATTACCCTTTGTATCTGCTGCACTTATGATACCATCAAAAATCAACTCGGTATTTGCACCTGCTTGGTTGACATCAATCATCGGAATTTGATGCTTCTTTGCGTGTTCACATACCAGTTTAGTGCGGTATTCTGCTTTGTTTATTCTGTAAGGCGACGCAGACATAGATAATAAAACCGTGGCTCCTGCACGAACTTGTTCAGCAACAGGATCTATTGCATACCTAGAATAAATCCGCTCGTTATCATTTCCCCAAAGATCTTCACAAACAACAATGCCAATTTTTTCACCTTTTAATTCAAAGGGAAGGAAAGGCTGGCCTTCTTTGAAATATCTTTTTTCGTCGAATACATCGTAATTTGGCAGCAACTGCTTTTCTGCGTAGCTATGAATATGCCCATTTAGAGCAACCAATGCCGTATTCAATAGCGTAGGCCCATCTTTATAATGATTAGGCATAATACTACCAAAGACTAGTGCAGTTGAATCAGTTTCTGAGGCAATAGTTTCATTTAGTGCAAAAACTTGTTCGCAAAACTGAGGCTTATCTAATAGGTCTAATGCTGGATATCCTGTTGTTGTAAGCTCATTCAGCAATACCAAATCGGCACCAAGTTCTCTGCCTTTATTGTAGGCAGCCATGATACGAGCTTTGTTTCCTGATAAATCACCAACGGTTTGGTTTAAGGAAGCAGCATAGATATGGAGTTTGTCGTCCATGTAAATGAGTAAATCGTTAATTAAGGATTAGAACTTTGAGGAAAGAAGCGTGTACTACCATTCCAATTCAATAAATCGGTAGATAATTCATTTCGCAAAAATTCAGGACGAATCATTTCATTACCAGACAAATCGGCTATGGAAACCCATTTAGCATCTAAGAGCAATGGGTTTTCCATTCTTTCTGGATCTGAGCCTAATGCCAGAGTACCCTCAAGCAGTTCACATTTGAAATAATACTCAAGTACATGAATATTGCCTTTAATCAATTCATGCAAATACATCAGCGTGGTTGGTTCAACGCTGAGCTTAACTTCCTCAAAGCATTCTCTTTTAACAGCTTCGTACAAGCTCTCGCCTTTGTTCACCCCACCACCTGGTGGCATCCAAATGGGTTCATTTATAACCGGAGAGTGCAGTTCAACCATTGCAATAGAACCATTCCGTTCAATGATTCCGCAGGCTCTTATTCTAATACTCAATACAAGCCTACTCTTGCTTAAGCGCATTTTTTAAAGCAGCTTTGACAAATGCCACAAATAACGGCTGAGGATTTCTTACCGTGCTTTTGTATTCAGGGTGAAATTGCACCCCAACAAACCAAGGATGGTTTGGCAGCTCAATCATTTCAACTAAATCGCGTTCAGGGTTCTTGCCCGAAATTCGCATTCCGTTTTCTGTGAGTTTATACCGCAGGTTGTTGTTTACTTCATAGCGATGCCTGTGGCGTTCCATGATGTCTACTTTACCATAGGCTTGCATAGCAAAGGTTCCGGGCTCAATTCTACATGGATATTGCCCTAAACGCATTGTACCACCCATATTTTCTAACTCTCGCTGATCGTGCATGATATCAATAATCGGATATTCTGCATCCTGATCAAACTCGGTGCTATTAGCAGAAGTCCAGCCGCAAACATTTCTAGCGAATTCAATTACAGCGCATTGCATGCCAAGGCATATTCCAAAAAATGGAATAGCGTTTTCACGAGCAAATTTAACGGCCTCAAGTTTTCCATCAATTCCCCTTCCACCAAAACCTGGTGCTACCAAGATGCCGGCACAATCAGCCAAATATTTTTTCACATTCTTAGCTGTTAAATCATCTGATTGAATCCATTTAAGCTCAACCTTAGTTTTATTTACTGTTCCGGCGTGCACAAAAGCTTCCACAATCGATTTGTAGGCGTCGTGGTGCTCTACATATTTACCGACAAGTGCAATAGTAATGGTGTGTTCTGGATTCTTAAGAGCCTCTAAAAAGGTGGTCCATTTGGTTAAATTCGGCTCTGTAGTTTGCAAATTCAGCTTTTGAATCACTCGTTCATCTAGCTTTTGAGCTTTCATCAACAGAGGAACTTCGTAAATACTTTCTGCATCAAGACTCACAATAACGTCTTCTTTCTGTACGTTTGTGAACTGCGCAATTTTTTCACGCAGACTATCTTCAATATCAAATTCGCTTCTACAAACCAGAATATCTGGCTGAATACCACTCTCAGAAAGCATTCTTACCGAGTGCTGTGTGGGCTTAGTTTTTAATTCTTTTGCTGCAGCTAAATACGGAACCAGCGTTAAGTGTATGCTAAGCGTATTGCCTCTTCCAAAATCATAACGCATTTGACGAATGGCTTCTATATAGGGAAGGCCTTCAATATCGCCCACGGTTCCACCTATCTCAACTAGAACCACATCATACTCGTCATTTTCCGCTAAGGCAACTACCTTAGATTTGATCTCATCGGTAATATGCGGAATAACCTGAATAGTTTTGCCCAAGTAATCACCACGGCGCTCCTTGCTAATTACATCAAAATAAACCCTTCCCGTAGTAACATTGTTTTTTTGGGAAGTGGGAATGTCAGTAAATCGCTCGTAATGGCCCAAATCTAGATCGGTTTCTGCGCCATCATCGGTTACATAAACCTCACCATGCTCATAAGGATTCATGGTTCCTGGGTCAATGTTGATGTACGGATCCAGTTTTTGGATGGTAACTTTTAACCCACGTGCAATAAGTAAACGGGCTAAGGAAGCACAGATAATGCCTTTACCAAGTGAAGATGCTACCCCACCGGTAACGAACACAAATTTTGTAGCCATGCGAAAGAGAAATAAATAAGGCGTTGAGTAACGAGCTTGCTAGAATAATGCTATCGAAAATAATACAAACGCTAAGGTAGGAGTCAGAACCTTTGCTTTCAAATAGATAAATAGTTTTTTGCGTAATACTACTTTATAGAAGCTTTTAATAATAAATCTGGGTAATCACTAAAAATCCCCATAGCCCCTTTTGCTATTATCTCTTTCATCTTTTCTTGGTCATTAACCGTATAGATATTGAATGGGATGCCATTATCGTTCAATAGGGCTTGCCATTCATCTGTTAGATCACGCCAGCTACAATTAAAGGCATCAGCTTGCAGGTATTCAACTAAGGCAACCGGATTGTCGATTTCCCCAATTGGCCCAGCATAAAGCACGGCTGTTGTAGCAGCTGGTTCTAATTGGCGAATGTGTTGTAAGGCTCGGTAATCAAAGCTAGAAAAAATGACATGATCCAATAATTCGTATTTATAAACCAGCTCTAAGACTTTCTGTTCAATGCCGTTTTTGAGTGAATCTGTTACAGATTCTGTCTTAATTTCTATGTTGACTGCAATTTTATCTTTGGTGTAGGCCAAAACTTCATCTAATGTGGGAATAGGTTCACCCGCAAATCTACTATCAAACCAACTACCGGCATCAAGTTTTAGCAAACTATCTGACGAAAAGCTGGTAAAGCGGCCAGATGCATTTGTTAAACGGTCTAGCTCTGCATCATGAAAGCATAAAACAACGCCATCTGCACTCATTAACACATCTAATTCTATCATTTCTGCCCTCATTTCTACTGCTTTTTTGAAAGCGGCCATGGTATTCTCAGGCGCATACGCACTAGCACCTCTATGGGCTATTACTGTAAACTCATTTCCGTCGTCATTGTAAAGGAAAGGTCGGCTCTGGTATGGCATAATCTCAACACTTTGGGTGGTAGTAGCACTGTTGTAAAAACCATCTGAATACACAAAGAAAGCCCATGCTAGAACCACAAAAAGGGTGAAAAACATGATGGATCTAACAAAAATCTGAAAGCGGCGAACCATAATTGAAATTATTTAGAGAGAAAAGTTCTTCTAAAATATCAATACTAGAGCGAATCCTCTAAATGAATCTTAAATCGTGTGATTTGTTTTAACTGGCTTGTCATTAGGCCAACGTTCAGTAAAAAAACACCACCTAGAGCAAGAATCATTAAGTCACTCATTTCAGATAATCCTTTGAAGTAACTAAAACCAAAAAGAAAAATGGCTACAATATTCAGCCCTAGCATGATTTGAATTCGGTTTTTACGTCTTGCTAACTGCTTAACTTTTTCAAAAGCTTCTGCATCTACTGGTGTAGTTCTGAGAAAAATTCGTGTGTAACGTTCTATTTGTTCTTGAGAAAGTGGTTCTGTTTGGGTACTCATAAATTATTAATTGCGGTAGTTAACCGCTCTATGGATAGCTTCTCTGATTATATTTGAGTGGGTTTTACGCTTTTTTATCAGCTCATACATGAAAAATAAGCTTAACATGGTGCAAACGCTTGCGAACATACTGATAAAGGCAGCTAACCAGAAATAGCGTATAAAGCCAAACATAGACATTACAAGCGTTATAACACTTAGCGTTAGCAGTGTTAAGCCAGTAACAAATGCCATTGGATCTATTTCGTTGAAGAAATCACCAATGCGCAGCAGAATACTTCGGTTCTTTTGCCTACGATTTTCAGCGCGATTAAATTCGCTCTGCTTATTTTGTATTTTACCTTTGTTTAAACCATTCATGCTAAAAGAATCTCATGAAAGACGACAATGTCTATATTTACGGGAAAAATCCCATTTTTGAATATATCAAAAAAAAGCCCCATCGAATCAATAAAATCTTTATTAAAGACGATGCGTCGAGCACTTTATTTAAAGAACTTAAATTTCATATTAGTGAAACTAATATCCAATTATCGACCGTTCCACTGAGTAAGTTGAATCGGATGGCCGGTAGAGACGCATTACATCAAGGTGTAGTAGCAGAAATTAGCCCTGTAACCTATTTATTACCTACAGAATGGCTAGATGGCTTAGCAGATGACTCGCATGAGTTACTGGTAATTATCGATAGTATGCAAGATCCACACAATTTTGGTGCAATAATTAGAACAGCCGTTGCCGCAGGTGCGTCCGCTATTTTAATTGGAAGTAGAGATCAGGTACAGGTGAACGGTACGGTTATCAAAACTTCTAGTGGTTTAGCTGAGGATATTCCAATTATCAGGGCACAAAACCTTAATCAAGCAATACGCTTGTACAAAGACGCTGGTTTTGAGCTTACAGGAACCGTGATGTCGGGTTCTGTGCAATTTACCGACTGGCAACCAGCTAATAGATCTGCCATTATTATTGGCTCAGAAGGCCACGGTATGAGAAAAAGTGTTGAAACTATGTGCGATGCCTTGTTGAGTATACCAATGGTTGCGTCTGTAGAATCGCTGAATGCGTCTGTTACAGCAGCCCTGATGCTATATGAGTGGCGTAGAAAGCAATAGTAATAAGTGAAGTGCGCTTTTTATCTAATTAGCTTGAAAGCGCATTTCACATTTTAGGAGCCTATCTACTAAGGAGAAGTCAAAAACTCCGCCCATTGCTTCTACCGCTGTTGGCACAAAAATGCTTCCATAGGCCAAAGGTTTAACAATGCCATGATCAAAAACCTGAGGTAGCTGGTTAATATCGTTAGCAAATCTACTAGCTAATTGGTTGAACAAATTGGGGTAATCTGTATCCATTTTTATGCTCACCCCTATAAGTATTTCATCATTTTTTTCATCTTCAGATAAATGAAATGCTACGTCACTATTTCGCTCTGTAGTGGCTACAGCTAAATCAAAGAAGTAAAAAACAATTAAGCCCAGTAATTCGGCGTCTGCAATTAATTTGTTTTTGAGGCTTCCCTCAATGTGGTAGTTAATGTTCTTTTTTATTAGGAAAGTGCTCAATTGCTCGTAAGCTTTCTCTATATATTCACTTACATCAAGCCGCCTTAGTTGAACACCATATTCCTCTACAACCATCTGGTGCAATGCACTCCACATTCTCATATTCCGTTGAAGCTGAACAATTGAAGGCAAGGAAAGCTTCAAAAAGTCTACTCCCATTTTTAAATCTGCTAAGTTGGCCGATGCGTCGCCTTTTTCTTGCTTTTCAATCACATCATTAAACTGCTGCAATGCTAGATCTATAAAAGCCGTTGCATTTCCTAATGGACCATTAACATCATGGGCCAGTTTTCTTACCATTTGCAGTCGAGAGTCATTCATGGGTGTAGATATTTAATTCTTCAATTTCTTAACTAGTATAATTGTTGCACAAAATTCAATAGGCACACTGTGTAGTCTACAAATAAAAAAGGCCCCTAAAAAGGAGCCTTAAAATAAAAAATTTCAACGGTTTAGGCTAAAATAGCCGCCACTTCACTTGCAGAGAAAAAGAAGGCCCCTTCAATAGCAGCGTTTTCGTCTGAATCTGAGCCATGAACAATGTTTTCCCCAACGCTATCAGCAAAGTCTTTTCTGATTGTGCCCTCAGCTGCATCTGCTGGATTTGTGGCACCAATAAGGGCACGGAAATCAGCAACGGCATTTTCTTTTTCAAGAATTATAGGCACAACAGGGCCTCTGGTCATAAATTCCACCAATTCTCCAAAGAAAGGTCTTTCTCTGTGAACATCGTAAAATGCGCCTGCAGTAACTTCTGTTAAACGTGTTAATTTCATAGCAACAACTTTGAAACCCGCGTCTTGAAATCTTTTGGTTACTTCGCCAATTAAGCCTTTTTCAACGCAATCTGGCTTTAAAATTGTAAGTGTTCTATTTGTAGACATAAATATTTAGACAAGTGATTTGAAATAATGAAAGTGCATTGAGCATTTGGAGGCAAAATATACAGTCTTCAAAATTCTATTGCGTTATAAAAATGTCAGCTTTAATACACTCAATTTTATCGGTGGGAAAATGGTAAATTAATAGAAACCTATAATACTCTTTAACGAATGGCTCACTTACAAAACAACCACGTTCACCATGCAATGGCCAACCGTAAACGCATTGCAATGGTAGCTCACGATAATAGAAAAAAGGATTTACTTGATTGGGCTAAATACAACAAAGATGTTTTAGCTAAACATCATTTATTAGGCACTGGTACGACAGGCCGGCTACTAGCCGATGAACTTAATTTGTACGTTGAAACATTCAAAAGTGGCCCTCTTGGTGGCGATCAGCAAATTGGTGCCTCAATTGCTGAAGGAAAGATTGACGCCATGATTTTTTTCTGGGATCCGCTTCAGGCTCAGCCACATGATGTAGACGTAAAGGCTCTGCTTCGCCTTGCTGTTCTGTACAATATCCCACTAGCTATGAACCGCTCTACCGCTGATTTTATGATTTCTTCTGAATTAATTGACGAGGCCTACGACCGATATGTACAAGATTACGGCAGTAGAATAAAATCATAACCCCATTTTTTATCCCATTTTATGAGTTCATTTACCAACAGGCTACAATTTGCAGCAAGCCCTTATTTAATTCAGCATCAGCATAATCCTGTAGATTGGCACGAATGGTCTGATGAGGCTTTCGACAAAGCCAAAGCAGAAAATAAACCCATTTTTCTGTCCATTGGCTATGCAACATGCCATTGGTGCCATGTTATGGCTCATGAAAGTTTTGAAGATCAAGCAGTAGCGAAATTACTTAATGACAGTTTCGTTTGTATTAAACTAGATCGTGAAGAGCGCCCAGATTTAGATCACCTTTATATGACTGTATGCCAAGTGATGAACGGCCATGGAGGTTGGCCGCTCAGCGTATTTATTAATCACGAGAAAGAGCCCTTTTTTACGGCTACTTATATTCCAAAGAACGGCAGAAATGGTAGACCTGGAATGATGGAGATATTGCCTAAAATCTCTTCTATTTGGCATCATGACCACGAAAAAATCACATCCTATGGTCTGCAAATAAAAAAATTGCTTACGGATAAAACCGATGAAGAAGAGCCAAATGAGGCTATTACTAATGAGGAACTTTTAAAAATAGCCCTTGAAAAGATTAAAACTGCTTTTGATGCTGAATATGCCGGTTTTGGGAAAGCGCCAAAGTTTCCAAGCGCCCATAATCTAGAGTTTTTAACCAGATATAGTGAGCTTAGTGGCGAGCTTGACGGATTTTTCATGGTGGAAGAAAGCCTTAAAAGTATGCGCTACGGTGGTATATATGATCAAATTGGCTTCGGAATTCATAGATATAGTACTGATCGCGAATGGCTGCTCCCCCATTTTGAAAAAATGCTTTATGACCAAGCGGGAATGCTAGCGGCGTGGGCTAGCCACCTACCTTATTGCAAAGAAGAACTTCTTACGCACGTAGGACAAGAGATAGTAACTTACCTCGAACGAGACTTACAACACCCAGAAGCCGCATTTTATTCTGCAGAAGATGCAGATAGTGAAGGCGAAGAAGGCAAGTTTTATGTGTGGGACGATAAAGAAATAGACCTACTTCTTAGCCAAGACGATGCAACATGGGTTAAAAAAATCTATTCAATCAAGCCTGATGGAAACTTCAATGATGAGGCAACGGGCGAGCCTATTAAAGCAAATATTCCACATATAAATGGAAGCTTAGCCAATTTTTCTATTGATACTAATCAAACGATATCGCAGACAATAGATAGATTAGATAGCATAAGAGCACCATTACTAGCGCATAGAGCTAAACGTATTCGGCCATTGAGGGATGAAAAAATCCTAACTGATTGGAATGCTTGGCTTATTAGAGCATTAGCCATTTCCTACCAAAAAACGGAAATACTGCACTATCTGTCAACTGCTAAAAAAACCCTTTCTTTTCTAGAGAATCATCTAATAGACGATGATGGGAAGCTGCTTCATCGCTTTATGAATGGCTCAGCTAATATTGATGCTATGGCACCTGATTATATGTCGCTTTGTATTGCCTATATCTCTTTATATGAGGCTACTTTAGCGCCTATTTACCTAGTAAAAGCGGTGAAATGGATGAATATTGCCATTGAAAAACTCTGGGATAATGATTCAGGGGGATTTTATTTTGCAGCTGAGCACCAAGATCTCATTGCTCGGCAAAAAGATTATTACGACGGGGCTAGCCCTTCAGCAAACTCGCTGGCTTACCACTGCCTGAGTAAACTAGCCTCACTAACCAGTGAAATTCGGTGGGCTGCTTACGCTGAAAAATTACTGATGTCTGGTTTAGCCCATATTCAAGCTTTCCCGCAAGGTCATTTATTTATGCTTAAAAGTGTACTTGAAAACCGGTACAAAAATACGCACCTCATATTAGCTGCAAAAGAACAGAATGAAGAAGTGCAAAATTGGATTAAAACGCTTCAAAGTATCACTAATCAAACCATATCAACAGTTCTCGTAACGGAAGAAAATAGGGTCCACTTTGAGTTAATAGCTCCTTTTGTAGCTAGTATTCCCACACCAAAAAATGAGCAGACCATAACGGCCTATATATGCCAGAATCAAGAATGCGGGCTTCCTATTAACGATTTATCGGCGGTAGTTAAACTAGTAAATAGTTAAATGTTGAATTTATAGAATGAAATTGGGTTAACTGTTGTATTAACGTATATCATTTAACAAAAAGCTTTCTACCAATGACATTCGTAACCCGCAAAGTGCATTTTAATGCGGCGCATAGACTTCACAATCCAGCAAAAAGTGACCAATGGAATGAAGATACCTATGGCAAGTGTAACCACATAAATTGGCACGGACATAACTATGTTATGGAAGTAACAGTTGCTGGAGTTCCCAATATCGATACGGGTTATGTTGTTGATTTAGGACAGCTAAAGAAATTGATTGAAGAAAAAGTGATAGTCAAATGCGATCACCGCAACTTGAATATGGATGTAGATTTTCTAGAAGGAGTAATTCCCTCTTCTGAAAACTTATGTCGTGTGTTTTTTGAGCAATTGGCAGAAGATGTATCAAAGATATCGTCTGATGGCTCAGTCTTATATTCTGTTAAACTGTTTGAAACCGAACGAAATAGCGCAGAATACAGTCCTTACAAATGGTCACTAATTAAATAAAATTCAGGCAATAGTAGTCTGATGTAACTCGACTCTTAGATTTATGCTTACCACAGAAATAAAGCGATTCTACGACCCAACTTTTACCGTTAGTCCAGAATACAAAGATAGTTTACCTGATCTACAAAACGGGCCAGCCTCACTAATTGAAGGAGCAAATGTTCCAATTCAGCAAGTAGGAATTTCCAACTTCAAATTACCTCTTAATTATGTTCTTAAGAACAATAAGACGGTTTTACTTGAAACAAATATAGATGGCTATGTTAGCTTAGATGCTGGAAAAAAAGGCATTAATATGAGCCGTATCATGCGCGTTTTTTATGAATATCAGCATGAAAGTTTTAATGCAGATACGCTTAAAAAGATTCTTATAGCCTACAAAAATCAACTAGAATCAAAAGAAAGCTTTTTGAAGCTTAGCTATAGCTTACCGTTAATGGTAGATAGCTTACGTTCTGGATTGCAGGGCTATCAATATTACAATATTGCCATGGAAGGACACCTTGATGAGAATAATGTGTTCACTCACATCTCTCACGTTGAGTTTATTTACAGCTCCGCATGTCCTTGCTCGTATGAATTAGCTGAGCATGCAAGACAAACTCGTGGGGTGGCTACTATTCCTCATTCCCAACGTTCAGTAGCCAACGTGAGTGTTCGTTTGCGCCATCCAATGTATGCTGAAGACCTTATTCAGTTGTGCCGAGATGCGCTAAAAACAGAGACTCAGGTTATGGTAAAGCGCGAAGACGAACAAGCATTTGCTGAGCTCAATGGCGCATACCAAAAATTTGTGGAAGATGCTGCTCGCCTACTTTATGACGAGTTAGATCAGCAAGAAGCTGTAGCAGACTTCGTTGTTAGATGTGCACATCTAGAAAGCTTACATAGCCACGATGCTATCAGCCGAATCTGCAAAGGCGTAAGAGGTGGAATGAGATAGTCTATTTCCGCTCTGTACATTCAATAATTTATTTTACGAAGGATCTTGTCCAGCAATAGGCAAGATTTTTCCATTTATAAGAGGTGCAGCATTAACCAAAAAGTTCGCTATCCATTCCCCCATTTGTTTGGCTTTTACTGGTGCATCAAAGCCTGGGAAAGCAGCCGCTAGCATCTCAGTTTGAACAGCGCCTAGACATAATGCATTGACTGAAATATCCGAAGAAACCCACTCTGTAGCAAGCGATTCCGTTAAAATAGACAGTGCTCCTTTTGTGGTGCTATAGGCAGATAATCCCGCAAATTTGGAGCTTCCTTGAAGTCCGCCCATGCTAGAAATATTAACTACATGGCTACCCTTCTTTAAGCAATTGTTGCGCTTCAATGCTCTTAATAAGCGTATAACGGCCATTAAATTGACATCTATTAACTGTGCCCAATCTTCGTCATTCGTTTCTTCAAAGGCTTTGTTTACCAATAAACCTGCGTTATTAACCACGCCATTAAAAACGATATTCACTTCTTCTACAAATGCTAATAGTGCCTCTTTATCCTGAAGATTTAGTTGCTTTATATGCAGATGTCCTCTTTTTGTTTGTTTAGAAAGTTCTTTTAATGACGCTACATTTCTTGAAATAGCCCAAACCTGATGGTCTTCTTCCAATAAAGCGCTAACTATTTCAAAACCAATGCCTTTGCTAGCACCCGATATTAAGTAATTTCCCATGTCAATAATTAAAGCTTAATGATGATGTTTTTCTTGTAAAGTGGATAGGCAATAAGCCAAACTGCTAGTACATGTGATAAAGCAAAAAGCAAACTGCCCAGCATATTCCCAAAAACCGGTGCATACACTATCCGAAATAACCATGCGTACAGATTCAGCGTTTCTCCGTTAGCAATCGGAATATTTATAACAAAATACAGCTTCACAATAAGTATTGATAACACAAAGCAGAACAACGGGTTAAGACCTATAACCCTAAATGGATAAATGAATTTATTGGTCCACTTATTTTGCCCCATTAGCACCATTCCCGCAAAAACTATAAGCGCATAACCTGAGGTAACCAGTACAAAAGAGGAGGTCCATATTTTTTTATTTATTGGGAATACTTGGTGGAAAATATAGCCGACAAACAATAGTGCTAAACCATATTTAGCGAGAAAAATGGCCTTTTCCTTCCAAGATTCCACTTTCAATAACTTCATGCCTATTAAATAACCCACTATTATTTGAACAGCAGATGATATAGTGCCTACAATGCCTTCAGGATCAAAAGGTATTCCTTCCCCCTTGTACAAATGATTGGGGCCTAGTAGCCATAAGTCTACTTTCAGTCCTAAATTGCCTTCCAATGAAAACGGGCTCGAAGCATCTCCACCAAAAAAAAGTAAGGCCCAATATCCGAGTAGTAAGCCAACTGATGTTAGCAAAAGCGGCTTAAATGCGCCTTTACATAAGTAAATAATTATAGCTGCAAGACCATAGGCCAGCGCAATACGTTGTAGGACACCTAAAATTCTTAATGATTCAAAACTTCGAAAAAAGGGAAGCCAATTTAGGGTTAACCCAATAAGAAAAAGTATACCCACACGTTTTCCCAATTTTTTGAGGGAATACGAATCTAACCGGATTTCTCTTTTGCTACGACCTAAAGAGAAGGCCATACCAATTCCTGAAATCAGTAAGAAAAAGGGAAATACCAGATCAGCAAAAAGAAGGCCATGCCAATTGGCATGACCTAAAGGTTTTAGTACATAGCTCCAGCTTCCTGGTGTATTTACTAAGATCATAGAGGCAATGGTGAAGCCTCTAAAATCATCTAAGGATACAAAACGGTTTGAATTAGCCATTACCGAATGTAGCGTTTTTAGCTAATCAAAAAGCATATAAACGTATCTATTTATTCTCTATGGCTTTAGCCTCTTGATGCTCTTTAAGCTTAGCTATTGGTAAATATTTAACGAAATGGGTAGATGTTTTGTCCCACTGGCCAAGTAATCGGCGCCATTTAGTAGAATTTGTTTCTTCAACATACTCTTCAAGCAGCGATTTAAGGTCGTTTAGATCAGCGTCTGAGATAGTGGCTTTTCCTAGGTATTCTGTGTTGATATTATTGGGCTGATCTTCAAAGAAAATCAATTCTCCACCTGTCATACCACCACCAACATTGTCAGAAGTTTTACCGAGAATAACCACTTTACCGTTGGTCATATACTCACAAGCATGTAAGCCTGTTCCTTCTACCACAGCAATTGCGCCTGAATTTCTTACGGCAAAGCGGTCACCTGCTAGCCCATTTATGAGGATTTTACCACCAGTTGCACCATACAGAGCCACATTGCCAATAATAGTGTTTTGATCTGCTTCAAACTTGGCTTCTTTCGCAGGACGAATTGCCATAAAACCACCGCTCATCCCCTTTGCTACAGAATCGTTTGCTTCACCATTAAGGTAGATACGCAAACCTTCGTTTAGGAATACCCCAAAGCCTTGTCCAGCGCTTCCAGTAAAGTTTAAGCGAAGTTCTTTTTTGTAGACATTAGCTTCTTTTTTGCGTTCCAAGCTTTGTAGCATAGCAAGTTTACCAGACAGTGTTGATAGAACAGCGCGATCTGTTGCCTGAATGCTATAGCTATTTTCGTAGTTTTTGTCTTGCTCTATTGCTGCAGCCGTATCACTAAGCAGTTGCTGATTTACAAAGCTTATAGATTCTTTGAACAACGATTTTTGACGGCTAAATGGGATTATTTGTCCATCTAGGAAGAAATTCAATCTAAGTTTGCGCTGATTTATGAAATCATAGTGGTTTTCATTGGCCTTTATGAGATCAACACGGCCCAATAAATCGTCTATTGTTGTACAACCTAGATATTTCAAGTGCCTGCGAACATCGTTTGCAAGATATCTAAGCATGGTTTTTACTTGCTCTTTGTTGCCAGCATACTTTGCTTTGAACTTTGGATCGTGTGTAGCGATGCCAGTCGGACAGGTATTTTTTTCACAAATACGCGCCATTACGCAGCCTTCTGCAATAAGTAGTAGCTTTCCAAAATCGAATTCTTCAGCGCCAAAAATAGCCGCCATAATCACGTCAATTCCAGTTGAAAGTCCACCATCTGTTCGAAGAATAATACTTGAGCGCATACCATTTTCGATTAATGCCTGATGCACTTCAAATAGCCCTAATTCCCAGGCTAAACCAGCATGTTTCATTGAACTCAGTGATGCGGCACCCGTTCCACCATCACCTCCCGATACGTGAATCACATCGGCTCCGGCTTTGGCTACACCTACAGCAATGGTTCCAATATGTGCCCCAGATACTAGCTTAACGCAAACTTTAGCCTTCGGATTAACTTGTTTTAGCTCATAAATAAGCTCTTTTAGGTCTTCAATTGAGTAAATATCATGAAGAGGTGGCGGCGAAATAAGGGAAACGCCCTCATTAGCAAAACGAGCTTTAGCAATGTCAGCATTTACCTTAATGCCCATTAACTGTCCCCCTTCACCCGGTTTTGCCCCCTGAGCAACCTTAATCTGAATCTCTTTGCCTGTTACTAAGTACTCAGCTGTAACGCCAAATCTACCAGAAGCAATTTGTTTGGTTGTAGCAGAAATTCCATCTGTAAAATAGTACGGGTTCTCACCGCCTTCACCACTGTTAGAACGCCCGCCTAGCTCATTGAAAGCCAAAAATATATCTCTTTGCGACTCTGCACTAATTGCCCCGAATGACATTGCACCAGAACCAAAACGAGTAGCTATTTGGTCTACTGTTTCAAGTTCATTTTCTTCCGTGTCTTTTTCTGCTTTTATGAGAGAAAATAAGTTTCTGATATGAACGGGTCTTTCTTCTTCATGGCTTTTTAAGTAAGCCTCATAAAGATCCATATTGTCTAAACTTAAAGAGCCTTCACTCTTGCGTACCAGATCATGAATAACCAGTGAGCGTTTTCTAGTCATTGAGTGGCGCTCACCTTCCCCGTCTTTTGCATGTTCTTTATACTGGTAGGTTTGCATAGGCTTGTATCTACCTTCAAATGCTTCAGCTAAGTAAGCCGTATCTTTTAAAACTAACTCAACTATTTCGTCTAGCTCATAGCCTCCTAATGGACTTTGTAAACCTGGGAAAAACTCCTTGATAAGCTTTGGACCCAAACCAACGGCTGTAAATAGTTTAGCACTTTGGTAAGAGCGAACAACTGAAATACCCATTTTCGACATGATTTTTAACAGCCCTTGCTCAAGTGCATGAATCACATTTTTTTCTCGTTCGTCTGCCGTTAAATTTTTGGCAGCTTTCTCATCTGAGCGAGCAATTTCTAGCATGGTGTACGGACAGATAGCGGCCGCACCAAAACCCACACAAGCGGCAAAATCATGAGTATTTTTGATTTGACCAGACTCAATTACAATAGATGTTGTAAGGCGTAAGCCGCTTTGGTTTAGCGCATTTACCGCCTCGCGTAAGGCTAATAATATGGGAAGCGCAGGTCTATCATAAGAGAATTTTTTATCTGATAGAATAAGAACGTGATGCCCAGTTTTGGCCGCTTCTACAGCTTTATTCCTGATATCTTGCAGCGTTTTTCTGGCACCAACAACGCCGTGTGTTCTTTCAAAACAAATATCTACCGTTTGTGGAAGAATACGGTATTGATACTTATTCAAATTTTCTAGCGTGTGTAAGTACGCACAATTTCCCAATGACAAGACAGGACTTTCAAGCTCTAGTGCTGGTGTTGGCGGCAACAGTTCTTTTGGCTCAAAAATATTGGGTTTTTTACCCAAATACATTTTCATGTCTGTAACCATCTTTTCCCGCAAATAATCTAGCGGTGGATTTGTTACTTGAGCAAAATTCTGATAAAAGAAATCGAAGAAAGAGCGTGTTTGGTCTGAGAGTACAGCCATAGATGCCGTATCGCCCATAGAACCAATGGCTTCTTTACCCGAATCAATCATAGGATAGAGCACCATTGCGAGTTCTTCTTTGGTGTAACCAAAATTTCTCTTTAGCTCGTCAATATTTGCTATTTCAGGGAAATCAACCTTTTGAATAGGCAACAGACGCGCATCAAATTTGGCATTTTTATGCTCAAAAGATTGAGACGGGTCGCGGAATAGCACTTCGCCTAAATCAAGGTCTACGCTTACACCTGTTCCCGCATTTAATGAACCTTTTGCAGTAATTTCTTCTTCTAGGATACTAAAAGAACCTGCCTCAGAAGAAAGGTAGAAGTGATCTCTAGTTTCGGCCCAACGGCATGGTCTAAACCCATTTCTATCTAAACGAGCACCAATATTATGACCTTCTGCGTAAACAATTAGGGCGGGACCGTCCCAAGGTTCAATAGCTCTACTCCAGAAGGTGTAGTAATCATTTTTTTGGTTTGCAGGTGGAACCATCATGGCTAAGGTATCTTCAACGTGTGGAACGCCAGAACGGTACCTAATTGCTTCCACCATTTCATTGAAAGAACCAGAATCTGAAATACCAGAATGCGTCAGTAACTGATCTTTTTGCACCTCAAGAGCTTTCCCTCTAGAGAAGCCCCAAGAACGATTGCCCGCAATGGTGTTGATTTCGCCATTGTGCCCTATTAATCTAAAAGGCTGAGCTCTGTCCCAAGATGTTCTTGTGTTGGTGCTAAACCGCCTGTGAAATAGGCAAAATCGTGTGGTGAATTTGGGATTCTGAAGATCTAAGTAGAATTTACCTAAATCGTTGCCTTTTGTGAGGGCTTTGTAAACAATAGTCGTAGCTGAAAGCGATGCAAAGAAAAACTCACGAACTATACCTGCTTCCTTCTGCTTAATACGAACCATCTGCTTGGCTCTATGTAGCAACTTATCAAAAGAGAAGTCGGTTCTACAATAATCTGGACGTTTAATAATGGCTTGCACCATTCCTGGACAAGTTTCTAAGGCATCTGGGCCCAGTACACTGTAATCAATAGGTACATCTCTGAACTCAATAATATCTAAGCCCAGATTTTTAAAATTGGTCTCAAAAATAGATAAAGCAATACGCTTACGTTCTTTCTCTTTAGGCGTAAATAAACTGGCTACAGCTACTTTTAGCGGATCGTAGCCCAAAATATCCCAAGGTATATCCGTCATTATACCGGCACCATCGCCTGTGATCTGATCAGCACTGCAAGCGCCTCTATGCTCTTCGCAGTGCAGCGCACTCAAGCCTTGTTTTAAATGCTCGTTTGAAAAAATTTGATTTTTGCTAGCTATAAAGCCAACACCGCAAGACGAATGCTCTTCGCCAGTGTATTTGAACATCATAATAGTAGGTATTTTTCTCGAAATGGTTGACAGTAGGCAGAACTAAATAAACACTTGTGTCCTTATTAATAACTAACATCTATTATCAATATCAACTACTTGGCTTAAAATATTTAAGAATACAAGCTTCTTACCTTAGAAAAGCGATACCAAAATATTATTTAGAATGATTCTACAATCCTTACAATGTAACGGTTCTAACAGCAATACCGTCACTCTTCATAGCTACTTTTAAATCAGAGATAGTGATTTCTTTAAAATGAAATATACTTGCAGCTAAAACGGCATCAGCCTTTCCTTTTTTAACCGCTTCAATACAATGGGCAATACTTCCTGCGCCACCAGAAGCAATCACGGGAATTCTTACAGCAGCATCAACGGCCATTAGTAAGTCTATATCAAAGCCAGCTTTAGTACCATCTGCATCCATTGAGGTTAGTAGTATTTCTCCAACACCTCTTTCTTCTACTTCTTTTGCCCATTCAATAGCGTCTATGCCTGTTGGTTTGGTCCCACCGGCTACATAAACTTCCCAAGAATCGCCTTTTTTTCTTGCATCAATGGCTGCTACCAAGCATTGAGCGCCATAAGCTTTTGATGCTTTATTTATTAAACCTGGATTACTTACAATACTACTATTCAAACTTACTTTATCTGCCCCTGCATGAAGTAGGGCGTCTATTTCCTCAATACTCTTTATTCCACCGCCTACAGTAAATGGTATATTTATACGCTCACCTACCTTTCTGACTAAATCAAGCAGCGTTTTTCTACGCTCAAGTGTGGCTGTTATGTCAAGAAATACCAGCTCATCTGCGCCTTCATTACTATATAAAGCACCAAGCTCTACTGGATCTCCAGCATCCCGTAAACTCTGAAAATTGACGCCTTTAACAGTTCTACCATCCTTAACGTCTAGACAAGGAATAATGCGTTTTGTAAGCATAAAATAGAGAGTTTGACTTCCTTATGGGGAAGAAGAGATTGTTTTTGGGTGTTCAACACCGATTTAATTGAGCTCTGGATTGCCAACCCATTTCATAATACGCTCAAATCTTGGTACGAAATTTTGACTACTGTAATATACTAAAACAGGACTTCCCACAATGTGATCATCTGGAACAAATCCCCAAAAACGGCTGTCCTCAGAATTATCACGGTAATCACCCATCATGAAATAATAATTTTTTTTTATCTCGTAGGTAGTGGTTTGCTCGTTATTAATAAATATTGATGGGCCTGCTATGCGCACCGAATTGCCTTCATACCTTTCAATAACGTCTTTATAAATCGGGTAATTTTGCAATGTCAGTTCAACTATTTGGCCTTTAAATGGCACTACAAATTCAGAAAAATGATCGGTATTGTTAGCTGCTTTTGAGAAATTAAACCTTCCTCTGTATAATTTTGCGTCTTCTGGCAAAACATCAAGCATAAGTGTATCAACTTCTTGCCAGCTCATCATTTCATTCGCTTGAGCTTCCGTCAACATTATACCTAGCTCATTTGTATCTGATGACCTCATTGGCAGTTTCCCACCTAAATTTTCTAAACGCTCACGACTTATACGAACATTCGACTTAAACATGACTTTATATTTCTCAACCAAACCTTCAGGTCTGAAGGCTGCTTCACTATTCACAAAAAGTCTTTTATTGATAAATGCAAGTGTATCACCGGGAATGCCTACGCATCGTTTTACATAATTTGCTTTTTCTGCAATAGGCTTATCATCAATTGGGTAATTGAAAACTACAATATCGTTTCTGTCGACTTCGTCAAATCCTGGTAGACGTGTCCATGGTAGTTGCACGCCTGGCAAAAATATTTCTGTGAAGGGAATACCCAAAGACATTGGCGTTCTAGCGCCATAGCTCATTTTAGAAACTGCCACAAAATCACCTGTCATCAAGGTATTTTCCATTGAAGGAGTGGGAATTCTATACGCTTCAAAAAAGAAGGATCTGATAATTAAGGCAGCTATTATTGCAAATAAGGCGGCATCAAGCCATTCTCTAAACCACGATTTGGGGGCTTTGCCTTCCTCAGGCTTTTCTGTTTTGTCGGTCATAAGATAAAATGTTGTCTTTATTTGGGTGCGAATATACAACTAAACCACATTAGCTACCCAAAAACGACCAATCAATTTGAGGCTACTTTAAACATTTTTGAAATTTCATAGAATGTTAGATCAGCTAGAAGACCTTTCTCTTTTAATGAAACTAGGTTTTCAACCGTTACATCATTTTGCCAGTAATGTATAATTTCAAAAAACTCAATGTCTTTTAAAAGCTCTGCTTTTTCTAAGGCTAAAATATAATCTGTAGAAATACCGTTACTTTCAAAGCCTATAACTTCATGAAAGTCGAATTTATCTAAAAAACCTAGATCTTTTAGTTCTGTCAGCCTAGCGTTGGTTATACCGGCATTTGAGAAGGCTATTAATTCATGAAATTCTAGAAGACTCATTAAGCCTCTATCTCTAAAACTTACTAAATCATCAATGGTTATTCCGGCACTCTTAAAAGCTATGATTTCATGGAAAGCCATGGCGTCTGCTCCAAGGAAACCGCTCTGTTGTAGGCTTAGTAAATAGGCAACTTCAATACCTGCATCATAAAGCGCTTGTCTCTCAAAGCCTTCATAGCTATCCATAAGATTGGCTTCTTTTAGCCCATTTAGATAATCTAGGTAACTGCCCTCTATTTTTATGTCAACTGGCGGTAACACAACTGGAAAAACATTTTCTGTTGTATTTCCATCCTCAATAATCGTTGACTCTATTGCAAAATCTTCTGATCCGCTAAAAAATGGAATTGCAACGTCTGTAACCAATTTCCCGATTCCCCATACACCCACAAATGCAAGGATGACTGCTACAAAGCGCTTCAGCTTAAAGGAGTTATCAGGTTTATAGTCTTCTGTTAACGGCGCTGTTATTCGCGCATTCAACTCATCATATTTAAACTCATTTGGTTGATTAGTAGAGTTTGTACTGTCTTGCAGGTCGTTCTTTAAGGAGTTTTTAGATTCTTCCATAATTATTTAGGCTAAGATTTGAAGACAAATACGAATTACCGCCTTAATTGTTCCGATTTACAAAGTACCTGAGTCGTTTAGGCTGGTGATCTTTGTAAACAATGGTAGCATTACCAGGAAATTTGGTAACGGTTGGCAAAATATACCCACTAGCATCAGTGTCTAGATCATTGTAGTCTACACGCGCGGCAAATGGCACTATTCCTTGAAGCTTTTTAAAGTCTTTAATCGGAACGTCGTAGCGTATGCTGATGGTAGATGGCGTCAACGATAAAACCGTACCTAGTGGCTTATTCAAGATATCTACATTCACTTCTATTTCGGCTTCAGTAAACTCTTCAACATCTAGGGTTAAGGCAACAATAGTTTCATTAACCTCTAATAAAGGTGGAATTGCCAGCCCTACGCGAAGTTTCAGATCTTTATTTATGTTCCTAAGTGTAGTTGGAATGGTTCGAACGAAGTCAATATCATCTAATAAACTAGATGCGCCCGTTACTAAAATAGAATCTGGCGAGACATCTAGGGCCTTAATCGGATAGAATTGCTGTTCGTAAGTAAGCTCAATATCAGCAATTACTGGCACCATTTTGGTGGTTTTAATACCTAATTCTGGTTTATACTTGGCAGGAATTACTTCCGTTACGGTTAAAGCGGCATATTGCTTTATTTCGCTGCTCAATAAAAATTGGAAGTCTAACTCATTATCATTTTCTAGCACTAAGTCTAGTTTTGCGGGGTTATTGTACAACGAAAATAACTGCCAACCTTCGCCCCTGACTTTCACTTGTGTTTTTTCGGGAATTGCTTCTACCAATGCTAAGTCCTCAGGTAAACTTTGAACATTAACCATAACATCAACTTCTAATAGATACTCTCTATTTAAGTTTACAAAAAGCCATAGAACCAATGCCAAAACTGTTGATATGCTGTAAACAACCGCTCTTTCTCTGTTCCCATAAGGTGCAATATCTTCGATTAAAAAGCGTTTTGATAGCTTTTTTAGGACGTCTAGTAATGATTCAAAAAAATGACTTATTCGTTCTCTCATGAGTTTACCTAGACACTCTAAATTCAATAGCCGTTAAGAAGTTTTTGCCAACCTTTTCGTTTAATTCTGTTTTAAGTCGCTCCCTTCTCATGTGTAGTTCGTGTACCCAAGCATGGTCTTTTACATAAACACTCAGAACCCGATCTTTGTTGAAAGATAAGCCTTTTGTTTGATTCGCTATTGCCGGACCAACAACCATAGTCCACACCGCCTTTATTTGGCCTTGTTTGAAAGCCAATCTATTAGATTGCGTACCTAGATAATTAGAAAGTACTTTTGATAAATGCTGAGGCTGTCTGCTGTACATATTTTTTAGGAAGTAGGTTTAGATGAAACTGAGCCATCTACGCCTACATAAAAATGTTGATCAATCTGTGCGTTTAGCTCAAAGTCGTTAAATATGGTTTCATTTGCCGCGGTGATAAATAATTGTCCTTTATGCTCAGATAACATATTTAAAATGATACCAATTTTTTCTTTATCGATATCGCCAAATACGTCATCCATCAAAAAAATTGGTAAATCTTCTAACTCATCTTCATAATAGAACAACTGAGCCATTTTCAAAGCAAAAGCAAATAAGCGGTGTTGCCCTTGAGAGCCAAAATATCTGACGTCTTTTTTATTTAAGGTAAAATGTAAATCATCTCTTTGTGGACCAACTAAAGTAATTCCCCTTTCACATTCTCTGTCAAACAACGTACTCAAATGCGCTGTAAATAGTTGTTTTATCTCTTCTATAGGCGTTTTTACTGATACATCTAAAACCGTTTTGTAGGCCAAGTCTGGAATTAATGGAATAGATGAAATCTTCTTGTATTGCTCTTGTAAGTGGCCTCTGAAATTTTCTATTACTTGCAATCTAAAAAGAATGATTCGCGCCCCTTTTTCAACCAATTGATTATTCCATGGTTCTATTAACTGAGCAACGCCTTTTTTATTTTGATAAGCCTGTTGAAGTAAGGCATTACGTTGCCTTATGACCTTTTTGTATTCAAGCAATAAGGTTAAATAGGGTTTACTTAACTGACTTATGAATGCATCTATGAAAGACCTTCTAACAATGGGGCCAGCGGTTGTTAGTTCTTTGTCTTCAGGGGAAAGAACCACCACGGGAACCCTTCCAACCAAGTCTGTTATACGTTCTAGTTTTGCTCCATTTACTTCAAAACTTTTACCCGTTCCTTTTTGGTAGGTACAGTTCAGGCTGAAACCGCTTCTGATTTCCCCTTTGAATGCGGCATCTAGCACAAAATCTTTGTTACCGAAGCTAACGCAGTATTGATCTGAGGTAGCTACAAAAGAGCGACTCATACACAGATAATGAACCGCATCAATTATACTTGTTTTACCTGCGCCATTAGGCCCAGTTATCAAGTTAATATGCCTTGCAAATTTGAGTTCTTTCGAGCTGTGATTTCGAAAGTTTTTTAAAGATAACGTTTCAACAAACATCCTTTAATGTACAAATGCGCTAAATGCTTTACACAAAAAAGGCCGAATAAATCGGCCTTTTTTTTAAAATTTGCTAAGAAAGAAATTAGAAGCCAAATACATCTTTACCCAAGAAGATGGCTTGTTCGCCAAGAGCTTCTTCAATTCTGAGTAACTGATTGTACTTTGCAATACGATCTGTTCTGCTTAGTGAACCTGTTTTAATCTGGCCTGCATTGGTAGCAACAGATAAATCAGCGATTGTAGTATCCTCAGTTTCACCAGAGCGATGAGAGATTACTGCGGTGTAGCCGTTTTTATGGGCCAGTTCAATAGCATCTAAGGTTTCTGTAAGGGTACCAATTTGGTTTACTTTAATAAGAATTGAGTTAGCAATGCCTTTTTCAATTCCTTCGGCTAAGCGCTCAACGTTGGTCACAAACAGGTCGTCGCCAACAAGTTGTATTTTTTGGCCTAATTTATCGGTTAGTTTTTTCCAACCATCCCAATCGTTTTCGTCCATACCATCTTCAATAGAAATGATAGGATATTTGTTAACCCAGTCATTCCAGTATTCTACCATAGCGTCAGAATCACGTTTTGAGCCATCGCTCCATTTGAAGTGATATAGACCGGTTTCTTTGTCGTAGAACTCAGCAGCAGCAGGATCTAAAGCTATCAAGAAATCTTCTTCTGGTTTGTAACCGGCTTTTTCAATAGCACGCAGAATTAGTTCAACAGCTTCTTCATTTGATTTCAAATTTGGTGCAAAACCGCCTTCATCACCAACGGCAGTGCTGTAGCCTTTTTCTGAAAGTACTTTTTTCAAATTATGAAATACTTCAGCGCCCATTTGTAAGGCTTGAGAGAAGTCTTCAGCACCAGCTGGCATGATCATAAACTCTTGCAAATCAACGCTATTATCTGCGTGTGAACCACCATTAATGATGTTCATCATTGGCAATGGCAACACTTTTGCGTTTACCCCGCCAACATAACGCCATAAGGGTAGGTCTAGTGTGTTAGCTGCAGCATCTGCAATAGCTAAAGATACACCTAGAATGGCATTTGCGCCTAATTTCGCTTTATTTGGTGTGCCATCAATTTCAATTAATAAGTTGTCTAGCTCTACTTGATTAAAAGCAGAATACCCGATCAACTCTGGAACAATTTCATTATGGATATTATCAATAGCGTTTAATACGCCCTTTCCTAAATAAGCTTCATCGCCATCACGCAATTCTACTGCTTCGTGTTCGCCAGTAGACGCCCCAGATGGAACTGCAGCTCTACCTACAATACCGTTATCTAAAATTACATCTACTTCTACGGTTGGATTACCTCTAGAATCTAGAATTTGTCTTGCTACAATGTCTTCTATAAAGCCCATAATAAATATTGTCCATTTTTAATTGAAGGATACTGCAATTTACCATTATGATAGAAGACATGAAGCACTTTTTTATCAAATAACTCGCTTTTTATGGGAAGCGCTTTCAACACTTACTAAGTTATAATATCTATTGCTTTTTTGGTTACTTCAAGTAATTGTTGAGTTCGTTGGTAAGATCTTTCACTTATATTTTCTACATTTTTTATAAACTCTCGGCCTATTCTAGCTCCTTCAATAGACGGTATTCTAGTATTTTGATAAGCTCGCAGATCTAGCTGTTGGTCTCGCTTACTTTCTTTGAACCCCGCAGCTAGTTGTCCTGGTCTGGGCTCTGAGCGCAATTTATTATTTACGGCGTCTGCTATTCCAAACTGGCTAGATTGTCTATCTCTAGAATATCTACCAACAGATGATGGAACTCTATCAACAAACTTGCGCATTTCAATGAAGGCGTTGCGGCTAAAATCTCGTTGCTTAACCGCCAAGTCAATTCCCGCGAATTTATTGGCGTCAATAGCTCTCACAAAACCACGTTGTAACTCAACACGTGCTTCTAACTCAGCTTTTGCCCTTTCCTGTATTTTAGGCACCGGTTGCCTTTCTACAGCTGCTACAGTTGGTGTAATTTTCATAATGAGTAACTAATTGGAATCTGGCTACATTTGTCCTTTAAACCTAGTTCCAGGCACTTTTTCATGATAAAAGATCACGCTATCGTAGCTATAATGCCGTCTCATAGCTTGCTCAGGATTTTGGTTTATCATCTTTGAAAAGGTACCGTTGGCACTAATTCCTGCTTCAGCAAAAGCCTTTCGCTGCATATCATCAATAGACGATATGGCTCCATTGTAAAGCGCGTAAAACATATCTGCAAAAGAAGGACGAAGTCCTAGTTCTAATAGCGATTTGAACTTATTTTGCTGTTGCTGATCTTCAATTTCTTGATATTCTCTTGCACTCTTTTGCCTATCATCTTGAAACTTTTTGTCCTCTGGCTTTCCACCATCCCTTGGCATCGAAAAAGCTGGCACAATAGGGTTCTGAGGCTGAATCGCAGATGCAGCAACTGCCGCACCCCCCTCTGCTAGAGGTGGCGGAATAACCGACATTGGATTTAGTGCTTCAGAATTCATGGCTTTTAAAAGAATCTCTTTATCATTCGCTTAACTTATCGACCATCTTCAAAATTGCTCAACCCATTGTTTTATGCAACAAATTTTATTATTCGATATTGACGGAACATTAATCAACACCCAACGTGGTGTTATGCAACAAATTGTACATCAGGCTATCGAAAACGCAGGTTATTTGGTAACCAAAGAGAAACAAGCTTTTTCAGGAAGAACTGATACCGACATTTTTAGAAGCTTAACCCTAACCCCAGAATATGATGTTGACAGAACCAAAGCCGTTTATTTTGCTCATCTAGAGAAAGAGCTACAAAAAAATCACATCAACGTTATAGATCATGTAGAGTCTTGCTTGGCTAATTTGATAGATTCAAAGCATTCCTTGGGAATCTTAACCGGAAACTACCGAGAATCAGCCACTATTAAACTCACAAAAGCCGGCTTACATAATTTTTTTAATTGGGAAATAGGTGCATACGGTTGCGACCATGCAGAAAGAAACTTCCTTCCTAATGAAGCCTACAAAAGGACATTGGCCTACCTAAAGGCAACAAACATTCCTGCTCATAACTTTTGGATTATAGGTGATACACCAAATGATATTGCTTGCGCTAAATATTTTGGGGCAAAATCTATTGCCGTTAGCACAGGCTATTTCAGTAGTGAGCAATTAGCTATGCACAAACCAGATTACTTGGTAGAAAATCTTTCTTCATTGGCGCAAATTATCGGAGCATAGACTCAACGTTGAAAGATGAACAACTACCAGACTTAGAACTTTTAACTGCAAAAGAAGGCAGCCTAGAATATGCTATGTTCTACGCACAACGGGCTAAGCCATTGCTCATAGTAGTTCATGGATTGGGCGGAAATGCTCATTCCATTAAACATATGGCCCAACTACTTAAAGGCGCCTATTCCATTGTTGGCGTTAGTTTACCTTTCCATGGTAAAACATTTACTGAAAGCCCCTTAAAGGCAAATTCAGCATTATTTTCAATACTTATTGGGAAGTTATTAGATAAGCTTAGTGCTACGCTAGCTTTTCCATATTGCACAATCTGTGCCCATTCTATTGGAGCCATTTTTGCTATACAAGCCGTATTAAGCCGCACTAAAATCTTTAAAAACATGGTGCTGGCTGCACCCGCAGGCTTTGGTTCAACTGATCAACTGGTTTTCAAGTACACTCAACACTCTTTTGGGAAGTGGCTATTGTCTCAAGATTTATTTCTGCGCTACTTTGCCAATAAATTATGGAAGACTGACGACGCTTTTAGCCGAAGACTTTTCATGAATCAGCTTAAACAGCTATTTACTGCTACCGAGGAGTTCGACTTAGTTTCCAATAAAAAAGTGCATCTTTTGTACGGCGTGAGTTCAACTGTAAGTATCATTTGGGCAAAAGATGACGCCATTTTACCATACCATTATTCAACTGAAGTAGCGAATCATTTTCAGAGAAGCAGTATTAATTTATTGAACGATGGTGGACACAATTTATTTAAAACCAGACCAGATTACCTAGCAAAACATCTTCTTATGCTAGAAGATAGCTGAGATTGTATTACCACATTTTACCAAATAGAAAGGTGATTTGTGGGGTACCAAAAAACTTTAGCCTATCGTATAGAGGCGAAAATAGTTGACCGTGTGCAGCATCACTAGTGGACACACTTATATCATAAACAGGACTTAAAGCAGTAAAAGGCTCCATCATTTGTATACCATCAGGCACATAATAGAATTGAAAACCAAATTTGACGCCATTCAACTTTTCAAATTTCCTGCCTAAATCAACACCAATATTCAACTCTCCAGAAAGTGCGCTCAACCAAGAACCACTAGACCAACCAGCAAAAACATCATTAATTCGCTCTTCATAAACCAAGTCTTGTCTAAAAATCACGTCTCTAACCCCATTATTGTTTCTGTCTCGGTAATATGGGAAAGCAAAAATTAATGCCGGACCTAAAGCTGCAGATAGGTTTAACCGAAAATTATCTGAAATCGCATTTGGAAAAAAGCGATGCCTAACGCCAAACATAAGTGGGAAACTAAAAGCCCTGTTATGTTTATTGGGAATTATCTGCTGGCCAAATAATTGAAAGGTTTGTTCGCGTACATCCCGCAAACCAGAGATTTGTGCAGTAACATACAGCTCAGAGAAAGGCCCTACTATCTTTCTATATTCACCACCTACAGATAGACCAAAATTATTTACCATTACATTCAAAGCTAAAGCACCTTTTATATTCTCCGTAGTATAAGAACGCATCGGATCTGTCTCTGCCAACTCAGGTTCATCTGTTTGTTGCGCAAAAATATTTGATGATATGCTAGTGGCCAAAAACAGGCCGAAAACGGCCAATAGGGCCGTAAATCGTTTACTTTTCATGAAAAATGTAGTTGTACTATTGAATATCCAATTGGTCTGTTTAAAAATTACACAAAAAAAAGTTACATAATAGGTTGCAATAACGGTCTGAGATTATATATTCCCCTAATATTTTTTTTGACGGTTACTATGGATAGTAGGTTCAAACTGCTAACACTAAACAATGCAATAGCATGAAGAATTTCAAAAGTTTTGAAATACAAGGACCCTTCGAGGCCTTAAAGAAATTACCAAAAAGCTTGCTAGAACAAACCAAGCCTATTCATGCCAAAGTTTATGGCAAGAACGAAGGTATGGGAGTTGTAGTTGCGCTTTATGAAGAGTTCCAGAAACCTAATAATACGAGCTTAAGTGTCAGCTTAATGATTGAGATGGCCGCTAGTGTTATGACTATTGACATCATTGAGTCTGGTGGTAAACAAGGTTTTAGTGGGAATTACTTATCCGAATATAAATCTGTTTATGAGACATTAGTCGATTTTACCGTTGAATATGGTAAAAAACACGGATTGTCAATTATGGATAAGAGCAATCGATTAGCCCCGAAGCAAGACTAGGTTTACTCGTAATTTAAAAGCAGTCATGATGACGGATCAATTATGGACAATCAAGCGTATGCTTGAGTGGGCTACAGAGTATTTTTCAACCAAACACATTGAGTCTCCTAGGCTACTTGTAGAATATGCCATAGCTGAAGTGCTAGGCTTAAAAAGGCTTGATTTATACCTAAAATTCGATAGACCGCTCAGCCAACAAGAGCTTGAAAAAATGCGGCCACTTGTCAAAAGACTAGGTAACGGTGAGCCACTGCAATATGTTTTGGGCCATCAAGATTTTTACAACCTGAGGCTAAAAATAGATCCAAGAGCACTGATACCTAGGCCAGAAACCGAAGAATTGGTAGAATGGATTTGTACCGACCTTGGATCAGAATCATTCGACAGCTCAGTAGCAAAACTGTGGGATATTGGTACAGGATCTGGCTGCATTGCTTTGGCTATCAAAAATGCTTACCCGGCATTAGAGGTGTTATCTAGCGACAATTCTACAGATGCCTTAGCATTAGCGAAAGAAAACGCCGAGCTAATAGCTCTAGACGTTAATTTCTTTGAACACGATTTCACCAAATTGCTAAAGGCAACTGCCCCACAACAACTTGATATAATTGTTAGTAACCCGCCATACATTCACCCAAATGAACTGAACACCGTAGATAAACATGTTCATAATTGGGAGCCGCATTCTGCTTTGTACACAGATAATATTCTTTCTGTCTATCAGTGTATTGCAAACCAAGCAAAAGAGCATTTAAAGGTATATGGGCATATATATTTAGAACTAAATCCATTAATAGCAAGCGATATTGCACAGCTCTTTAACGAGCAAATTGGCCACGCAGAAATAAAAAAAGATATTGCTGATAAAGAGCGTTTTTTAAAGGTTACAAGGCATTTTTAAACTGTTAATAACTTGTGGGAAAATTACAGGCTCAATTTCTGCCCCTCTACCTTAGTTGTAAACTGTGCCAACGCAAGCAACCAAAGCTGTCAAGTAGAATTTTAAGTAAAGTTAAAAAAAAAGCTAACCCATTGAATTGCATTATCTTAACTATTTACAATAGAGTGTGGATAACTTTTTTTGTGGTATTTTACTCTTTGACAATCACAACAGATTTGCTGAAATTAATCTCACTCTAATCCAATGTAAATAATTGGCTTTGTTAATAACTGTAAGCTATTTAAGTTTCTAACGACCTTATGGGAGAAATACTAGTGAGCAAGGATCTTGCTGAGCAAGCTTGGCTTCAATGCCTTGACATTATTCGCGAAAAAATAAGTGATCAAAAGTTCACTTCGTGGTTCAAGCCAATCAAACCAGTAAAGCTGCAAGAGAATGTTCTAACCATTCAAGTTCCCTCACAATTTTGGTATGAGTGGCTAGAGGAACACTACTATGGGCTGCTAAGATCAACTCTTGGCCAAATTATAGGGCCTTCTGCAAAACTAGATTATGCCATTGTAATTGAACGTAATTCAAATACTGAATTAAATAAATCAGTTACACTACCACAATCTAGTATGCCAACACTGGAACCTCAAGATATCCAAGGCTATGCCAGATATGCGCCTTACCAAGTAGATAATCCATTTGTCATTCCAGGTATACAAAAGCCCAAAGTAAGCTCAGGACTTAATAAATCGTATGTTTTTGATCGATTCATAGAAGGCGATTGTAACCGTTTAGCCCTAAATGCTGGCCGCGCTATTGCTAAAAAGCCAGGCAATAATTCTTTTAATCCATTATTTATTTATGGTGGAACAGGCCTAGGAAAAACGCATTTAATTCAGTCTATAGGCAACGAAGTAAAAAAAATGTACGGCGATACCAAATCGGTTTTGTACAAGTCTTCTGAAGCTTTTACCAATGAGTACGTTCAAGCTATTAGAAATAATAAAGCGAGTGAGTTTACGATGTTCTACAGGAATATCGATGTCTTGATTATTGATGACATTCAGTTTTTTAGCGGGAAGGAAAAAACCCAGGAAGAATTCTTCCATATTTTCAATGCCTTACACCAAGAAGGCAAGCAAATTATATTAACCTCTGATAGAGCACCAAAAGATGTCCCCGACATTCAAGACCGATTAATTTCTCGCTTTTCTTGGGGCTTGAGTGCAGATATGCAGCTACCAGATTTTGAAACCCGCTATGCTATCTTAGAAAGAAAGGCAAATGATAACGGCATTGAGCTAGATCCGCAGGTACTTGAGTTTATTGCACGTAATCTGAAATCAAATATTCGTGATCTAGAAGGCGCTATAATTAGACTTCTAGCCACGGCTTCCCTTCAAGACATTGAAGACATTGATGTTCATGCTTCGAAGGTGATTTTAAAAGACATGGTTCGTGAAACCAAAGCCAAAATATCTATTGAGTCTATTCAAGAGTTGGTTTGCGACTATTTCAACATTCCCACCAATAAAGTTAAAGACAAAACAAGAAAACAAGAGATTGTTGAAGCTCGGCAAATAGCCATGTTTTTAGCAAAAAAATTCACTGAATCTAGCCTGAAAACCATAGGTCTGCATTTTGGTGGTAGAGATCATTCTACGGTTATTCATGCCGTTAGAACCATTGAAAACCTTTTAGAGAACAACCCAAAGTACGAACGTATCCTAAAAGAACTTGAGCAAAAGATAGAATTGTCTAGTTTATAACTTTCCCACAATCACACCCATGGATAGCATACAGATTGTAGGTCTTCAGATATCTGCCAAGCACGGCTATTACACTGAAGAGCGCCTAAATGGCAATAATTTTGAGGTAGATATTGAGGCTTCTCTTGCTCAAACTTATCATAGAATGGCAAAACCAGACGACACTTTTGATTATGAGGAAGCCGCAAACGTAGTTCGAGATGTATTTGCTGGTGAAACCCAACTTTTCTTAGAAGAATTAGCCCTTTGCATTGGCAGTTTACTTTGGGCTAAATATCAAGCAAAGCTTGCAAACCTGAGTATCAAAGTTCGCAAGATGAATCCACCCGTTTGCTTAACGTCATCCTATTCAGAGGTTAGCCTATGTTGGCCCCGATCTATATAGCTTTGGGCTCTAACTTGGGGAATAGACAAGTTGAATTACATGCAGCTTATAATTTCCTGCGTAGTATTAACCAAGGTTTGCCGCCAATAACTTCTGCTATTTATGAGAGTGCCGCGGTTGGTGCCTCTTCAAAGGCTTACCTAAATGCCGTTTGCAAATTGATGCATTGCCCTTTAATGCCGTATGAACTGTTGGCTAAAGTTAAGACCTACGAACAAGAAAGAGGTCGGGATTTATGTGCAGAAAAATGGTCTGAACGGCTAATAGATGTAGATATTTTATTTATGGGAGAGCTTGTGATGCAATCTCAAGAACTTAGTATCCCACATAAATTACTTGAAGAGAGAAATTTTGTGCTAGTTCCCTTACTTTCTCTAAGAGATTCACAATATGGCTATGCTAAAAGAGAAAGTTTAGAAAGAAAACTGGCTAGCCTTCCATTTAACTCACTGCAAAGAACTCATTTGGCCTGGCCCACTGAGTAATATTTATGGCATTTTCTAATAAGTATATAGTTATTGAAGGCTTAATAGGCATTGGTAAAACTACGCTTGCTGAGCTTTTAGCTGCAAAACACCAAGCTCGTTTGGTTTTAGAGCAGTTTGAAGAAAATCCGTTTTTAGAAAAGTTTTATGCAAATCCTGATAGATATGCATTTCAAACAGAACTATCTTTTTTAGCGAGTCGTTATAAACAACAAGAAACGATAACAGCACCAGAACTTTTTTCGAAGCTAACGGTTGCTGATTATATTTTTGAAAAAAACAGAATCTTTGCTGGCTTAACATTAAGCGGTGATGAGCTCTCACTTTATGATCGAATTTATCGCATAATGCTAGAACAGGCTGCTAAACCAGATTTGATAATATATTTACAAGCACCTATTGATCAGGTACAAGCTAATATCAAAAATAGAGGCCGTTCTTATGAACAAAATATTTCTGCAGACTACCTCAAAAACTTAGCCACGGCCTACAAAAACTATTTGAGTACGTATAAAAATGGGCCGGTTGCAATAATAAATTGCGCTGGCATCGATTTCTTACAAAATACCGATCATTTTAACCAGATTGAAGATATTGCTATGAATCAATCGTTTAATGGAGTACAGCAGTTCGAGCTGAATAAATAGATAGATGATTAAATTTCTTGTTTTACTATTTGCTTTTTTTATTGGCCTTAGATTATTGGCACGCTTTTTTCTTAAGAGATTTCTAGGAAAAGCTAACACTAGTCAGGGTTTTGATCCATTTAGCTCTATTAGGAACTCTAAAAAAGCTGCTGATAAACCTGACTTCGACCGCATACAAGATGCCGATTACGAAGACGTTACCGAGCCAGAGAAAGATTAATTCAACCCAATCAGGCGCTATGAATACTGCACTAGAGAAATTCTGTGCTGATTATTTGGCCGACAAACTTGGGCCTGCTCAAAGAAAATATCTTGAAGAAAGAATTTCTAAAGGCGATGCTGAGATTGTATCTATGCTTGCCAAGCTACAAGGTGATGCCTTAAATGTAAAGAAAACCAAGACCCATGAAGAGCGTTTCAACGAGGAAATTGAGGCCTTAAGTGGCAACAAAGATCGTTCGAACTTAAGAGAGCAAACCAAGAAAAAAATTGCTCAAGAACAAGCAGATTACACTAAAGAGAATAAAGAAGCGTTAAAAAAGAAGATTAGTTTTAAGGCTTCCGTCAAGCGCGTAGTCTCCTCACAAAAGACTTTTGCGAGCCTAATCTTAGCTGGGCTTTTATTTAGCCTTGTTGGCGTAATTGCTTATTTACAAGCAGAAAGAACCAGCTTAGCCACTAAATTATCTATACAAAAGACTAAGGTTGAAGAAATGGCAAGCAGCACCTATATCATTAAGGAAAAAGCCTTAGCAGATATTGGTAATTATAGTTGGTTAGTTGCGCTGCTTAGGCAACCTGATCTTATTACCAAAAGTGTACAAGTACCCAAGTATATTGATAACTCGCAGTTATATTTTGACGCAAACTCCCTAAAATTAGCTTTCATTGGTGGTGATAGCGCCATTCCTGATGGGCAAGTGGTAAGCTTATGGAGTGAAGGAACCGCCGAATCTAGGCTCATTGGTATCATAAATCCCATAAAAAAAGACTCTCTTTACAACCAGTGGAATACAAGTGCACTACTGCTTGTTGATGCTTTTCATCTCAGAATTAGCCCTATTTCAGACGACGCTGTATCCTACGAACAAACCAAAAGTTTAAAGCGAATTCCACTACCTTAAGATTCGTTTAAACTAATCGTAATGAATTTCTCATGTTAAACCGAGTAACAATAAAAAGGCCTATTCAATATCTATTGTTATTTATAAGTCTATTTCTGCTAGCTAGTTGTGCAAAAATTCAGACAACTACCTATACCGACAGAATTGACCCCTTGCTTTCTGTTGATGGATCTGCTGCCGACCCAACGATTTTCCAACCTTACGGAATGGTTCAAGTAACGCCCATTACGCAAATTGATGTCGCTGAGAAGTATAAAGCGGGTAAATACGTAACAGATAAAAAAGACTTTTTAGGCTTTGAGCATTTCAACCTTTTAAGAAGTACAGGCAATTCCAATCATCCCGATTTACGAATTGGTTTTGAGTTAAAAAGCGCCCTAAATGAACACCCTACTTTTGATGAATCTACAGAGCTAGCTGCTGTAGGTAGATATGCTGTGCTTCCTAAGTTTACTTCTAATGCTAAAGATGTCCGCACTGAAGCTTCCGTTGGCCAATTTACTAGTCTCGTAGAATTTATATTCCCGGAAAATGAACAGAATAGAATCAAACTAGAGGTTCTAGCTTCCCCAAATACACCCTGGGAAGTTAGTCGAGCTGATTCGTTTTATGTGAAAATTAGCATTCAAGATTTAGCTCAACCGCTTCATTCTTTGATTCGGTTGTCTATGTTTGCAGATAGTATTACAGTCGGCAATTTGTCCTTGGCCATTGGCGACACACTGCGGCTAAATACGGCTACAGAAACCGAAGTTAAAGCCCATTATCAGTCAGCAGATAGGCAAAAACAGGTACTGGTAAATAGCGGATTTTCTAGAATTAATGCCGCTAGAACGGAAAGTAATTTTGAGCTAGATAGCCAAGGTTGGTGGTTAGAAGGCATGGTGGCCAAATGCAAACAAACATGGCGCACACATCTTAGTAAATTCATGGTTAGCGGTGGCAATATTAATGATCAAATCACTTTCTACACACTCCATTACCGCAGTTTAAGAGCGCTATCCCTACTAACAGAGAGTGCTGGATTCTTCCCTGAAGGATCTACTGAAACATTTGGAAAAGACCTTAATACCGACAAATATGCTTGGTATGCCGGCATTTCACCTTCGTGGGCAACCCTATTTTGGCTACGTTCAACAGAAGCCGTTGCCGTTAAACAGCTGGGTGAAGATTATGCTCGTTCTTCACTGAGAATTCCCATTCCTCAGGCTTTTAGTGCTTTAGCTATTGAACTAGAAGAACTAAATCTGGATGGAAAAAATGCAGCAATTGACACGCTTTTATTGAATAGTAAAGTTTCAAAACAACTTTTAGCCCTAACTGGCATTAGTGTTTCGCCATTAAATAAAGCGGAAGTTTCCTTTAGCGCCCTACCCTTTTCTAGCTTTACCATGCACATTGGCGGGAATGCCTACTACCGCAGAACGGTAGAGAATGCGGGTATGGGTACAGACCACTCACTTTCATTATTACTTTGGCTAGATAATGGGTTCACGTTCTAGTACCATTCTTCCGTGATCTTGGAAAGCTTGACCAAATGATTCGGTAAAGTTTTCCTAAAATTCCCAGAAAAGAGGCTTAGCAGTCAGTATCTGTTGTGGCATGTGCTTTGTTTAGTACACAATGCATCTTCTAAATAAACAGAATAGCCATGTTAGACAGACTCAGAAGCCCGATGAATGCCATGCGCGGAATAAGCCGTGCTCAAGAGGTTATTGCTAATAATCTGGCAAATATAGACACAGCTGGTTTTCGCAAAGATCGCCTGTTTTTCCATGCATTAGATCAAAAAATGAATGGTAAGGATATTCAAAGTGTGCAACCCAAACAAATTGTACAACTGGATGAAGGCACTTACACCGATAGTGGAAATACTTGGGATTTTGCCATAAATGGGAAAGGTTTTTTCCAAGTTGAGCATAATGGTCAGTATTTATTAACCAGAAATGGTCAGTTCAATTTAGATGCAGATGGTTATTTGATAGATGGAAATGGCGGTTTTGTTCAAGGCAATGCTGGCAGAATACACCTACCTGAGCTTTTGCAATTTGAAGATGAGTACGAGGAAGTGATTATTGATGTCTCCAAAGATGGCACTATTCACATGAATGATTTAGTCTTAGATAAAGTGGCTATGGTGGGCGTAGCAGACCCAAACGGCCTAGAGCGTAGAGGTAACTCCTATTTTGCCGCTATGGGAACAGGAGGCGTCTTTAGAGATAATGAGAGCGTTTTAAATCAAGGCTTTGTAGAAACTGGCAATGTAAACACCCTTGAAGAAATGACCAGTATGATGGCCAATTTGCAGCTTTTTGAATCACAACAAAAAGCCATGAAAACAACAGATGAAATTCTACAGCAAGTAACCACTCGTTTAGGCCGTTTTGGAAATGGCTAAACACGTATTAGAACCGTTTAAACAACCCAAAAATTATGTTTAGAGCACTAAAAACCGCTGCATTAGGTATGAGCTCGCAGCAGCTGCAGGTAGATAATATTGCCAACAACTTGGCAAACGTAAACACTACGGGTTTTAAGCGAAGTACCATAGCGTTTCAAGATTTGTACTACCAAACTATGGTTTCTTCTAAACGCGCATCTGCTCTAAATAGTGTAAACAATGACGGACAAGAGCTTCAAATTGGTCATGGATCTAGAGCGGTTTCTACTATCAGAAATTTTACCCAAGGTTCTCTTCAAGATACAGGCAACCCTTTAGATATGGCCATAAATGGGGAAGGCTTTTTTCAGATAACTATGCCAGATGGTAAAATTGCGTTCTCAAGAGATGGTAATTTCCGCCTAAATGCAGAAGGTTTAATAGTTACACCAAATGGTCTACCTCTAGCGCAGATGATTGAAATCCCACAAGATGCTGTAGCCATTCAGATTACCGCAGATGGTATTGTCTCTGCACAAATTAGTGAAAGTCCACAGCCTGTAGAACTAGGCCAAATTGAGCTGGCTAAATTTGTGAACCCAGGCGGACTAAGAGCCTTAGGTGATAACCTTTATGAAATGACTGAACAATCTGGAGAACCTTTTATTGGTATGCCAGGATTGGAAGGTTACGGAACCGTTAGACAAAGCTTTCTGGAAGGCTCTAACGTAGACATCGTAAATGAAATGGTTGGGCTAATAACGGCTCAAAGGTCGTATGAAACGAACTCAAAAATGGTTCAAACCGCAGAAGACATGATGCGAATGGTTAACTCTCTCAAACGATAAACACAGCAAAACCATGACCCTATTCATTAGCTTCATTCTATTATTTTTCAGCCACATACCTGCTTCAAATCAACAAAACTCCGTAATTCCTAATGAGTTAGCTGAACACCTTTTGGCCCTATCAAAAGAGAAATTAGCAAGTTTTTATCCAAATGAATCGTACAAATTTCAGATTGAGCTAAAACGAATCCCAAACAGCATCAATAAAATTGCTGTATCAGAAATAGAGGATATTGTTTTTGTGAACCCTATAAGCCCTAAAGGTTATGAGCGTGCGCAAATAGTTACGAAGCAACAGGGTGTAAATAGCAATTACAGCAACCAACTTCAGTTATATATCAAGGTTTGGCAAAAATTACCACTGCTTAAAGAGAGCAAGCAAGCAGCTGAACCTATTCAAGAACAAGATTTTTTTACTGATTGGTACGATGTAACGCGTTTAAGCGGGCATTTCATTGATGATTTAAATCAAGTTGATCCAAACTTAGTATTGGCAAGAATGTTGCAAAAAGGACAACCTATACGAGCCATTGATTTAGCTAAACAAGCGGTAATTGAGGCTGGTGAAAACATCACCCTCGTGATGAGCAAATCTGGCTTTACCATTCAAATTTTATGTATTGCCCGACAAGCTGGGGCAATTGGCGAAGAAATCAGATGTTACTCTGAAGAGAATAGAAAAACTTATGCTGCTACAATTATTCAAAAAGGACTAGTACAATGGAAACAGACGTATTAAATAGCCACTATACAACAACAAAGCTACGCCATTACTGGCCTTTTTATGCCTCTTTTAGTTGTATCATGCTACTTGCTATACTGCTTAGCTCGACTGCGGCTAGCGCCCAGCGATCTTTATATGCCGATTATAAAGCAAGAGCTATTGGCGACGTAATCACTATTACGCTAGAAGAAAATATTAACGGCGCCACTAACCGAGATTTTAGCAATGACAGCCGTTCTGAAGCTGGAGCTAGAGGTACTATAGGCGGGAATCTTGCTGGCTTTGTGCCCATTTTTGGCGCAGATGCTAAATTCCAAAGTAACAGTAGTGATAGAAATAGATCTTCTCAGACCCAGTACTTGCGCGGTACAGTTAGTGCCGTTGTAGAAAGCATCTCTCCTTCTGGCGATTTAATTATTAATGGAAGCAGAAGTACAGAAATTAATGGCGAGCTACATCAACTTTTTATAAAAGGTTATGTGCGTAGCGCAGATATAGACGTCAGAAATACGGTTCCTTCCTTCAGAATTGCGAATGCAGAAATTACCTACGTTCAGAAAAAAGGACCAAAACAGATTTTCAGACAACCTGGCTTTGTGAAACGTGTTCTTTTAGTAACGCTATCACTTGGCTTAGGCGCAGCTATAGTGATGAATACCATGATGGCACCCGCTCAATAAATATCTTTTCCCAACAATAATATGAATTTTCAACTTTTTAAAAAAAATGCGGCATCTGCTGCAAGCCTTTTCCTTCTATTGCTACTCATTATTTTGTTGAGTTCTCAGGAAAATGCCTATGCTCAGCCACAACCTAACACCCAGTCTAAGGTTAAGGATTTAACGCGTGTTCAGGCTGTTCAAGAGCGCTTACTCACAGGTTACGGCTTAGTTGTTGGTTTAAACAGATCGGGCGATAGAGCTATCAGAGGCCAAGGCTCAGCTTTTACGGTTCAGTCTATTGTAAACATGTTGCAAAATTATGGAATTAATGTAGACGGTAGTTTCCTGAGAACCAGAAACGTTGCAGCAGTTATGGTTACAGCTAGGCTTAGCCCATATAATGTGGAAGGCGGCACAATTGACGTAACAGTTTCTTCTTTAGGTGATGCCACTAGTTTGGCTGGCGGGCAATTACTGCAAACACCGCTTATTGATCCAGACGGGAATCAGTTTCTAGTTAAGGCTCAGGGAGCTTTATTGGTAAGTGGTTATACTGCTTCCATGCAAGGCGCAAGTATAAGTTCCAATATGTCGCTAACAGGTACGATACCAAATGGCGGTATTGTAATTGGGAATAACCGTTTTGAACTTGATTTTAGCGCACCACTAGGCCTAGCTATTTTAGATCCTGACCCTACTACTGCGCAGAGTATCTCTGATGCCATAAATGCTACTATCCCGAATGCAGAGGCTAATGTACTTCATGCAGGATATATAGAAGTATTATATCCGCCAGATATAACAAGCAGTGGCCAAGCAAACGCTTTTTTAAGTAGCGTTTTAGCCGTGGAGGTAACCGTAAGCATGGATCCTACAGTCGTTATAAACGAACGTACTGGCACAATTGTAGCCGGTGGACGAGTGCTAATAGAGGAAGTGATGATTACCCATGGCAATATCAAAATTCAGAGCACAGTAACGCCATTCATCTCACAGCCTCCGGCTTTTTCTGGTGGCGTAACCATATCTGGTGGTTTGCCAACTATGAATGTTAAAGAAGACCAAGCGCAAACGGTATTACTAGATCCTAAAACTACAGTGGCTCAATTATCTGCGGCACTAAATCAGTTAGAACTTACCCCAAGAGATATTATTGCCATCTTCCAAGCGCTGAACCGAGCTGGTGCGTTGCGTGGTGAACTCATAATTATGTAAACCAGAGCTATTCTTATGGATATTAATGCAAATTTCTCCAAACTAACTAAACAAAGTGCGGTTTCCTTAAAAGAAGACCCTAACCAAAGATTAGAAGAAAAGCGAAAAGAAATGGCACAAACATTTGAGAAAGTGTTTGCCAGACATTTAGTTACAGAGATGACAAAAAACGCTTTTAAGTCTGAAGACGGAGCGCCTGCATCTTTCTCTCATTACAGAGATCACATTACCGAAACCCTTTCTTCAGAATTAGCCGCACAAAATAAATTAGGCATGGCAGATTTACTCAATAAACACTGGTCGGCTGCCGATAATAACGAGTAAATACAACCGATACTTGCCCTATGTCTAAACAAGAACATCTTATAAGTAATCTCAAAGCCTTAGTTCAAGGTTATGATAAAGTCGTTGAAATACTAGACGCCCAAATAGATGCGGTCGTCAAAAATGATTTGAAACGCATAGAGAATTTAGCTGAAGAACAAATAGGTAATAATATTGCCCTTGAAAGTTTAGAACTACATCTAAAAGAAAGCTTACAAGACATTCATAACAAAGATGATGGCGCCGAGCTAAGTTTAGGCATAATTATTAAAGAGCATTTCAAAGGAAATACGGAGATTAAAGATCTTCGCACCAGTTTATTAACAAGAATTGCCGACAGCCAGCGCTTACAGCATCAACTAAATAGCCTGCTTTCTTTTGCAAGAGAACATATAGAAAAAACACTTCAACGCATTTACGCACTAAACAAAGAAACAACAACCAGATACGACCAGTTTGGGAAAAAGAATACCCAAGATCGGTCTATTTTTAGTAGATACGCCTAAAAAAATTGTATCAGATACACCAATAGCCATTCGCTAAAAGAACCAACGGTTCCCACCTTCTATGTTTGATTTATTCGAAATATCGAAATCCGGGCTGCTAGCACATTCAAAGAACATTGAAATAGCTGGGCAAAACATTACCAATGCGTCTACGCCTGGTTATACTAGGCAAGATGCCATACTATCGCCACAAGCATTTTATGGGCGTAACGGTGAGATGACAGGCTTGGGAGTGCGTGTTACTGATGTAAGACGTATTAGAAGCGAACTTATCGATATTCAAATCAGGGAACGTTCAAATATTGAAACGGCTCTTAAAGGAGAGCTGAACGTATTTGAGCGTCTACAGAATGTTTTTACTACCAATACACCAAACGATATTGACGTAGCAATCAATAATATGTTTGATTCATACTCCATTTTAACCGCAAATCCAGAAAGTTTTAGCCTCCGTCAAGAAGCTATACGCTCTACTCAAAATACTGTTGATCAATTCAAACGCATTGCTGGTGAGTTTCAAAACTTAGAAACGCTGATTCAACAGGAAACGGCATCTAATGTATCCGAAATCAATCGTATTATTAAAGATATATCTCGTTTAGATAATGCCATAACCTTAAGCAGTGCAGATGGAAGACAACAAGACAACCGCGCTTTAGATGTTAGAAATCAAAAACTAAGAGAGTTAGGCGATATTGTTGCGTTAGACTATAATACCGACGTAAATAATAGCTTAACCCTACGAATTGGCTCTATTGTAGTACTTCAAAATGGCCGACAGACAAATATTCGCCACGTTTTTGACCCCATTAACAATACCAATCAAATTAAGTTAGAATCTGGGAAAGTTTTATTTAACCCAGGCGGTAGAATCGGTGCCAACATCAAAGCCTATGAAGAAACTATTCCCTTTTACGAAGATCAAGTAAACCAACTTGCGGTAAACCTAAAAGATGCAATGAACAAATTGCACTTAGAGGGCAAAGGTATTGATGATAATGGAAGTAGAGCCTTATTTAACTCAACCTCAAGAAGTGCGTTTACGCTATCTCTAAATCAAGACATCGTAGATAATGTAAACCATTTAGCCTTGAGTTTAACGAATGATGCTCCTGGTAACTCTGATAATGCGGCTAGAATTGCAAACTTGCGTAACGACCAAGCTACAATGGGCTCAAGTGGTTTCACTGAATTTGCATTGAATCTCCAGCAATCTGCAGGCGGAAGGGTAAATAGCTTGCGCTCAGAATTAGAAACAGCCGCCGCAACCCGTGAATTGTTCGAAAATCAGCAAGAAGACCTAGCTGGCGTGAGTATTGATGAAGAATTGGCAAATATCTTAAAATTCCAAAATGCTTACCAAGCCTCAGCCAGAGTTATGAATACCGCACAAACGGTTTTTGACAGTCTACTTAGCGTTGTACGATAATTTTTTAGCACAAATACCTTATGAGAATAACAACCAATACTATTTTTAACGGCCTGCTAAACGATATTAACAAAAATCGTCAAGGCTTAGCTGATTTACAAAGAAAATTGGCTACTGGCCAAGATGTACGCAAGCCGTCTGATAATCCAGCCAGTTTTAATAAATCTCGTGGTTTAAAGGAAGTTCAACAAAAACAGGTTCAGTATCAGGACAATATCCAGCTAGCTATAGTGCAGTCTAGAACCGTGCAAAACTCCATGGATGGCATTATTGATACCATGAACGACCTGAAGATTAAAGCCGTACAAGCTGCTAACCAAGGTGTTATGGGTGATGATCAAATCAATATTATTAGAAAGGCGGTTACCAGCGCAAAAGAGACCCTTCAAACTATTGGGAATACAAAAGTATTAAATCGATACATATTTGGTGGTACAAAAACAGAAACTGTTCCTTTTCAATCTGACGAAAACGGAAAAACCATTTACAATGGAAATGAAGAAGACTTGAATTTGCAAGTATCAGACTTTGAAAACATTCCTATTGCCATTCCTGGAAGCAGATTAATGTCCATTTTTGGTGTAGTTGAACGTTTTGAAAAGGCGCTAGAAGAAAAAGATTTTGATGGCATACGAAATGCCATCGGCGAAATAGACGACAGCTTTGACACTATCACCACCATAGCAAGTGACGTTGGGAACACCCTAAATAAAATGGAGTTCCTTTTTGAGCAATATGAACTCTCGAATATAGAATATCAAGCTGAGATCAGTAGACTAACAGATACAGATTATGCGGAAGCCCTTTCCAATTTGGAAAAATTTAACATCTCTTATCAGGCCGCAATTGAGGCAAATCAGCGTTTAATCAACACTTCTCTAGTAAATCTACTTAGGTAAGGGTCTGGCATAGCATTAGCAAGGTTGAAGTAGCTACTAACTCAACCTCATTGTTATGCATTTTAACGCTGAACTACAACAAGGCCTAGAATTTATTGAAACAAATAAATTCGAAGAATCGCTACTTATTGCCAAATCAATACAGAATAAGTATCCAACCAAATTTGAAGGCTTTCATTTAGCTGCAATTGCCAGCCAGTATCTTCAAAACTGGGAACAAAGTATCGGTTTCTTAACACAAGCTATTGAGCTTAATAGTCAAGATGCAGAGCTATTCAACCTTAGAGGCTTTGCTCAGCTAAGCCTGCTATCATTGAACAAAGCTGAAGTAGATTTTTTAGTAGCAATCAAACTCAATGATCATGCTGCTGCTCACAGAAATTTAGGTTTGCTACTCATACTTAGAGGCAATATTGCAGAAGGTCTGAACTACCTACTTGATAGGATTAAAGACAAGCCAAACGACCCATTGAACTGGGTAATTGTAGGTGATTTACTAACCGGTGAAGGCATGCATGATAAAGCTCAGTCATATTACAAAAGAGCATTAAGCCTTCAGTCCATAAATACGCCTAAGAGTGTAAAAAAAGAACAAATCCTAAGCGAGTAAGCTTTATGAGTAGTCTAAAATCAAATACCAAGAGTGTAGCATATATTGTAGGTTCTTCTAAAACCATCAAGAACTCGGTAAAAAATATTGTTCAATATCAGAACTATGATTTTAATCAGGATATTGAGCTTGGTTCAATTAGAAAAAAATTAAATAAACCAGCACTCCTTCTATTTGGTGACGAGCAGCTAATTAATTTTAATGAGAAGGCAGATTTTTACAAAATACACATCAAAAAAGATATCCGTTCATGGTTTTGGTTTGAGCAAAGAGCCTTTGATAGCCAATTATTGATGAATAAAGCTATTCAAAAAATAGCGTTGGTAGATAAAATTCAGGATATAAGCTCTTTTGGAGAAATAAAGGCTACAGCTGCTTCAATCAACATTCATCTAAAAAATTGTATTGATAGCTCAGAAAATAACCTTAAGAGCCAGAGTATTCTTCAAAGCACGCTAATTTTGTGGTTAACAGGTAAAACGAAGGAAGCTTTACCTCATTTAAATACCATTGTTAACAGCAAAGAAGAAAATAATACTCATAAAGCTATTGCCTACAATATGTTGGCAGACCATTATTCTAGTAGAAACCAGTGGCATAAAGTAATTGACCTTTGTGTATTGAGTATCAATCAGCAGAATAATCAGAAGGCTGCGTATATATTGGCAAGCAACGCACACAAGAATTTAGATGACAAAGAGCGAGCGTATAATATGAGTTTGAACATACCAGAGTCAGATATAAGCGCTTTATGGTTTGACATCTATGCAAATTATGCAGATATCATAACCTACAAGATGAAATCTGCAGAAGCTTTTGACCAAACTACAACCTCCTATTTTTTAAGTACAAAACTACACGGGTATCTATCGGCGCAAAAAGAAACGCTCTCCATCGAGTTTATTGATCGTTTAATTGTTCAGAGTATTGAGCTAGATGAAATTGATAATGCCAAGAAATACCTCAGAAACCACCTATCGCATCCGGATTTCTTTAGTGATCCAATGAAAAATTGGACTATTATAGACAAGCTACTTTCATTCTTTTTAGAAAAAAAAGCTTATGACTTTGCTATCGAAATTTACGACTATTTTATACAAAATGGCATTCAGGCATCTTTAAGCCGTCGTAGAATGGTTGCTTTGCTTATAAAAACTGGACAATTAAACCTTGCGAGACAACTTTCTACAAATAGCAGTGCATTTTTTACTTAATTTTTAAAAATCTTTATATACTTTAGGGTTATAATAAATTAAAACAATAAAACCCTTTCACAGATCGTTATAAGATGAGTAGCAAGGATATTTTGGTACTAGTAGTTGATGATTCACCTACAATGAGAAGAATCATCAAAAATACATTAGATCGAATTGGGTTTACCCAATCTATCGAGGCAGAACATGGGAAGCAGGCATTAGAAATGCTCGCAGGAAATCCGGTTGAGTTACTATTGACTGATTGGAATATGCCCATAATGAATGGCTTAGAATTAGTTGGCGAAGTCAGAAAAATGGAGAAATATAAAAAATTGCCTATTTTAATGATTACAACTAGAGGCATGAAAGAAGATGTTGTTCAAGCCGTGCATGCGGGTGTTAACAACTATGTGGTGAAGCCATTTACTCCCGAGATTCTTGAAGAAAAAATCGGTAAGGTTCTTTAGCCTAAAACGAACTTAAATGCTCAACAAAGAGAGACGCTAGATATACTATGAGTGAAGATACTAATAAAGATACTAATAAAGACATGACCCAGAATTATGGGGAGATAATCCAAAAGATTAACCAGATAAAGGATCTGTTTTCTTTTGGTGAAGGAATAATGCCGTTTTTAGAAGAACTTTTTGTTTTTCTAAGAGAAGCTACTCCCATGCTCAATGACGTGACTAAACAGGTAATGACTGCCTCTGGTGCAATGCCAGGCGCCGCAGATAGACTTAATTCTGCTGTAGAAGAATCATCTGATGCTACCTACAAAATTATGCGTAGTGCTGAAGATATTACAACCTCTATCAACGAGATGAAAAGTATGCTAGCCATGTTAGGTGAGCCCAACGAAGAACTAGATCAAGGGTTAACTGCAATCCAAGGCAGAGCAGATACCATTATGAACGCTTTACAGTTTCATGATATTGTATCTCAAAGATTAATAGAAGTTCAAAAGGTTCTTGTTGACCTACAAATCAAAATGATTCAACTCTTCACTAGAGTCTATGAATTAGAAATGGATGATGGCGTAAGACAAAACATTCTTAGAACAATGGGCGTAAACCCAAGTGATCTTAAAAAGATTATTGACGCCAAAATTGAAAAAGGCGATAATATGACTGCTAAAGTTGATTTTGAAACTAAAGAAGAAGAGTACAAGCAAAGTAAAGGCATGAAAAAGCTTTCTGACCAAGAGATTTCTCAGTCAGATATAGATGCTTTATTCGGATAATTTAATTTGATTTGAGACCCATTGCTTAAAAAAGCCTATTCAAGAAATTGAGTAGGCTTTTTTTTTGAACGAGTACATTTTTTAGTTTACTTCGCCGACTCTCTGATAGCCTGGATTCTAGTACGTAAAGACCTTGCATCAAAAGGCTTAACAAGAAAAGAAGTAGCTCCTGTTTCCAGTACTTTTTTCACTAAATCTGGATAACCATGAGCTGTTAAAACTAAAATCGGTATGGTACTTTTTTCGACTTTTCTTATCAATTTTATTAACTCAAGGCCATTCATGATTGGCATATCTAAATCTGTGATAAGAATATCAGGCGGCGCCGTTTGAAAAAGCTTGTACGCCTTTTCACCGTCTTCGGCAAAAAGCAAATCGTATTTATCTGCTTTTAATGTGAACTCAATTACTTTTTGAGTTGCAATATTATCTTCGGCAACAAGTATTTGCACCGTTAAAGTGGGTTTAGTTTTAGAATGACGATTTACCGTAGTTTGGTAAACAATATACTATGTTTTGCAAAATTGTAGTAATTGATTAGTAATTTGATCTAATGGCAACACTTTTTGCGCTGCGCCCATATTTACCGCCTCTTTGGGCATTCCATAAACAACGCATGTCGCCTCGTTTTGAGCAATAGTTTTATTACCTAGTTCAAGCAACTTTAACATTCCTACCGCGCCATCTTTTCCCATCCCTGTTAATATGGCCGCAGCAATATTCTTAGGATGTGACTTTGCTATAGATTGGAATAAAACATCTACTGCTGGTCTTTGATGATGTACTTTTGGCCCATCTTTGACTACAACACTCAAATTTCCCAGTGAATTTTTTAAAAGCATGTGATAATTACCTGGTGCTATTAAAGCCAAACCGGGCGTAACTTTATCGCCATCTTTAGCTTCTCTGACTTCAATATCACATAGCTGATTTACTCTATTTGCGAAAGCTTCCGTGAAATGTGCTGGCATGTGTTGAACAATAAGAATAGGTGGGCAGTCTACAGGCATAGTTTTTAGGAGTGTTGTCAGCGCCTCAGTTCCACCTGTTGAAGCACCTATTGCTATAAGGCTACTTGGGTGATATTCTAACCCTCTTGAGATCACTCCCTGCCTTGTTGTTACTTGTGATGGCTTTGTTTGTACTGGTTTTGAAAGTACAGAACTACTAATCTGATTTTTCACGTTCAGGTTTGCAGCGTTTGCAGCTCTAATAACGTGTGCTAGCTGCTCACTTAAGTTGCCCACTGAATACGAACCACCAGGTTTACACATTACCTCAACAGCACCTGCCTGAATAGCTTCAAGCGCTATTTCACTACCTTTTTTTGTTAATGAAGAGATAATAATAACGGGCTTTGGATAGAATTTCATCAGCTTTTTTAAGAAAGTGATTCCATCCATCCTGGGCATCTCAACATCAAGAGTTATCACATCAGGGTTCAGCTCAACAATTTTATCCCTAGCTATGTAGGGATTCATAGCCGTACCAACAACTTGGATATCCGGATATCTATTGAGTTCAGTAGAAAGTTTATTTCTAACTATTGCTGAGTCATCAACAACTAGTACCCTAATGGTAGACATAAGTATCTGAATTGAGTTATTCTTTATTTTTTTCTCAAACAAACATTAAGGGTATTCTCTTCAGAAACAAAGCCTATTTTCCACTCACAATCATCGATGTTTTTATCATCTAATAATTCTGGGATGGATAATTGAAATTCAGAATCTGGATCAATTCGAACCAAGTAGTTACCGCCTAAAATATTTGCGGCCTCTAATGCCATGGAAGCAATGTGATCTTCCTCTATCTCATCAGGGGCTAGCCCAATAAAGTTGGCTGCCATCTCGTGTAGCATGGGTCTATCTATGGCAATATGCAAGAATTTATCAGTATTGTAATGTATGTTTACATGAATTGCATCATCTTGATTGTCTCTGATCTTAACTTCCATTCCTTCATCGTCAATATCTGAAAAGAGAAAGAACATATCTGTCATTATACTTTCAATGACTTCATACATGATTTTTTTGCTGTCTTCTATGCCTGACATAATAATTTGTATTTAATCTGTTAAGTAATTATCCCAGAATTCGAACAATATCTTCGCCAATCTCTTCTGGTCTGAATGGCTTAGTTATGTAATCAACAGCGCCAAGCTCCATAGCTTCCTGAACTACTTCGTCTCTGCCTTCTGTAGAAATCACCATAACAGGTATAGATTTCAGTTCATCATCTGTTTTTAGATTTCTGATAAACTCAACTCCGTTCATTACTGGCATGTTAATATCTGTCAGTATTAAATCTATCCAATTAGAACGAGCTTGTTCTAAGCCTTCTAGACCATTGTTGGCCTCATAGATTTCGCCAATATCGGCTCCTGAAACCCTAACGGTTTTCTTAATAACTTGGCGCATTATTGGAGAGTCGTCTACGACTAATATGTTATATGCCATTTTCGGCTACTTAATTAAAGTTGGTAAGTGACAGTTTCTTGTTTATTGACATCAAGTGTAATAATGCCTGTTTCTACATCTATAGAGACCGTGCGATGTACATCTCCGCCTACGTGCTCTTTTGCAATTAATAAACCAAATTTCCATATAGTTTTACGAAATGCAACATAATTTCGTTTACCAATATTAAAGTGATCTTTGCTCTTGAAAACTCTGGCTCCACCAAAGACGGCTAGTTTTGTTGTTTGTTTTGTAGCACCCAATTTTTGAAATTCTTCAATCATTTTAGGTATTGCAGTATCTACAAATTTATACGCATTAAAGAAACTTGAGTCTTTTGATACTCTTTCTATGGCAGAGTCGGGTAACATTAGGTGCAGTAATGATGCCGATTTGATAGCTTTATCATATAAAACTACGCCTAAACAGGAACCTAGAGAATAGGTGATTATCTGATCTTGAGGGTTTTTACTCAATTTCATGTCAGATATACCAACAATTTGTTTTGTTTTTGCAGCTGTATTTGTTTGGTAGAGCATTTATGATGCCTTATATATAGTTGGTTTAACCATTTTCAACATATGATTAGTTGCGTTTAGGCTTTCAGAATGACCTATGATTAAATAACCGCCATTACTGAGTTTTGGGCTAAGCAAGTCTATTACTTTCTGCTTCGTTTTATTATCGAAATAAATCATAACGTTTCGACAAAAAATAATATCAAATTTTACGTTATCAGATAGCGGTTCTAGTAAATTATGTCTCTTAAAGCTCATATTTTGCCTTAAAACATCTTTAGTTTTCACAAGGCCGTCACTTAAACCAGTGCCTTTTTGGAAGTACTTACGCTTCAACTCTAAGCTAATATCTTTGACAGAGTTTTCTGCATAAACCCCATTTTGAGCTTGTTTAAGCATTCTAGATGAGATATCCGAGCATAGCATAGAATAGTCGGGCTTACCGAAAAACTCTTGCAAAGTAATTGCCAAGGTATAAGGCTCCTCTCCACTTGAACTAGCAGCACTCCAAATTTTAGGTTTTATTTGATTTGCTTTAAATTCGGGTAGTATCTTTTCATTAAGGTATTTAAAGTGATCGTTTTCTCTAAAAAAGAAGGTGTGGTTAGTAGAGATAGAGTCTAATAAGTGAACCAAAAGAACACCTTGTTTATCCTCTTTAAGCAGCGAAAAAAGCTCTTCGTAACTACTAAAATTAATTTTCTTCGCCAATTTACCTACTCTAGTCTGTACCAAGCACTTTTTATTTGGCGTAAGGTTTATTCCACTTTCTTTGTAGACGATATCACGAAAATACTCAAATTCACTGTCGGTTATATTCATTCAAATACCAAGCTAAATGCTGAGTTTACCCATAATGTAGGTCTTGTAAACTAAGATCTACTGTTGAAGCTTATTGTGCTAATTCGGAAACTAGAACTAGATGTTCGTTAGATAGTATTTGATCAATATCTAGAAGTGTTACAACTCTATTATTAATTTTTGCCAAACCTAGAATAAAGCTCGTATCCATCATTTTGCCAAATGCTGGGGTCTTTTCAATATCACCTTTTTCAACATTAATTACCTCAGAAACTGTATCTACGACAATACCAATGAATTGAACACTGCTGCCTTGACGAACCTCAACTATAATAATTGGTGTGCGTTCATCATCTTCTTTCATTTCAAGATTAAAACGTTTTCTAAGATCAATAACTGGGTGAATTTTACCACGTAGATTAATCACGCCGCGCACAAAATCAGGGGTCTTAGGCACTTTAGTAACTCTCATCATGCCAATTATTTCTTTAACAGACAATATGTATAGTCCGTAGTCTTCGTTTGCTAAAGTAAATGTGATGTATTTGCCAGCTTTAGCAGACTTTATGGCAACCGGCACAGGGCTATTGTCTATTTGTTGGGATATAGCAGGCACATTGGATGAGGCCACTGCTGTAGCCGCTTTTTCTTCTTCTGATGCTTCTAAGGTTGGATCATTCGCAATCTCATCTAAGAGAGCTTGCATTTCAGGGGATATATCGCTCATTTTGGCTCCTAACAGTTATAAATTACCATGCAGAATACTTAAAAAAAAAATATTTTGAGACCGTTGTTAATAATTAATGAAAGAATTGATGATTATTTACATTTAATCAGTTTGGCTCATTCAAATTTTGGATTAACGTAGGTACATCTACAATTAGCCCGACACGTCCATCAGACATAATGGCACCACCAGAGATTCCTTTTATTTTATTAAGGCCATCACCCAATGATTTAATAACAATCTCTTGCTTATCTAGCATTTCATTAATTGGTACCGCAGCTTCCTTCCCATCGCTTTCAACAATCATAAGTGTACCATCTTTGGGGTGTACAACCCCTCCTTCTATATCGAATGTGGTATCTAATCTGAGCAGAGGAATAACTTTGTTTCTAATTAGAACTGTTTCACCTCTACCTGCAATTCTTGAGTAAGCTTGTTCTGGGCAGATTAAACTTTCTTTAATAGAAGTTGTGGGAATAATGAAGCGCTCATTTCCAACACGAACAATAACCCCATCAATAATGGCTAAAGTAAGTGGTAAACGGATACTCATTGTGGTGCCCTTACCTACTTCGGTTTGTACATCTATGTTACCACGGAGTTTCTCTATAGCTCTACGCACAACGTCCATACCAACGCCTCTACCAGAAACATCAGTTATTTCTTTGGCAGTAGAGAATCCTGCATGGAAAATGAAATTAACGATTTCTTTGTCAGTTAAATGGTCTTCAGGTGTGCAAACACCTCTATCAATGGCAATTTTTTTAATTTTCTTGGCATCAATACCTTTTCCATCATCAGCAATTTCAATTATTACCAGACCACCACGATAGAATGCATTTAAGAAAACGGTACCCGTATCCTCTTTGCCAGACATTATCCTTTCATCTGGCATTTCAATTCCGTGATCGCAGTTGTTACGAATCATGTGAACCAGCGGCTCATATAATTCATCAACCATATTTCTATCTATTTCTGTTTCTTCGCCAGCGTATTCTAGACGTATTTTCTTTCCTGATTTCCTGGATAAATCACGAACAATTCGGGTCATTTTTTGGAACAGCTCTTTAATAGGTACCATTCTCAACGACATAGAAAGATCTTGAAGTGCCGTTGTAATACGCTTTAACTGCCCAATATCTTGCAATAACCGTTTATCATCTGCGCGTTTTATACTATCATTGCTGGTAACCATATTTTGAGTCAGTACCAATTCCCCTACTAGATCTAAGAGAATGTCCATTTTATCGGTGCTAACTCTAACAGAAGTTTCAGACTTATTTTTTACTGAATCATCTGATTTTATTACAACGTTTTTAGGGCCAGTTTGGTCCAGAGATTTGCTTGTGTTCGAAACTTGTTTTTGAGTCTGGACAATAGCAACATCGCTGTCTTGATCATTTACATTTAAACGTAGCACATTTAGATTATGGTTATAATACTCTAAATCTATTCCATGAGCTATATAGGTATCTGTTGATCTGGCTTTGTCAATAGCTTCAACCATTGTTCTAAGAGCATCAATAGCACCAAATACAGCATCCGTCAATGCATCTGTTACTTTAAGATCCCCCTTCCTAGCATCATCTAATAAGCTTTCAAAGCCATGACAAAAATTATTGATTTCTGTCAAGTTCAAGAAACCCGCCACCCCTTTTATTGTGTGAAACGGCCTGAATATCTCGTCAATTAATTTTAAATCAGATTTATCACTTTCTAAAGCTAATAAACCATTCTCTATCATTTGAAGATTTTGCGTTCCCTCTTCTATAAAACCTTGTACTAACTCTGGATCTTCTTTTAAGGTTTTTAGGATCATGTCTGGATTGTCGCGATCACTAAAATAATCTTCATAACCTTCTAAGGAAGTAATATCGATAGAAGCATTTATTTTCTTTGTAAGGTTTTTAGCTAGAGATGCTTTTGGCTCATACTTAGGTGTTGCTTTAGCAGGCTCAGCTACAATTATGGGATCACTCGATATCTGCTGCTCAATAATAGTTTCTGACGAATTTTTAGTAGTAGAGCTGGCCACTTCAGCTAAAGTGTGTTCCAGTTCAGATTCTGTTTCATCAAATTTTTCTTCTTTTTCTGATTCTGATTCAGAAATAGACCCTGTTTTTAGCTCTAACTCAGCTTCATTTACCTGATGGAGTCTTTTATAACTTTCTTGAAGGTCTTCAACTGCTTTGTTTAATGCGTCTATTGCCTCGTTTGGGGTCTCAAAGTCATCAAGAATTATTCGTTCTGTGACGTCACCGAGTTCAAAAACTTGCTGATCTAATTTTGGTTCGTTAATAGTATTTATGAGCTGAAGCAGTGCCTTCAACTCTACAAGGTCATTAGAGTCAATCAAGACAACGCTGTTGGCAATTTGATTTATTGTTTGTTCTAAATTATCGATCATATTTTTTAAGACAAATCGTTTAGAGATATATAAGTATCCGTAAACAATAAATTAGTTTCGTTTTAATTTATTTCTGATGGTGCGATCTGAGATTCCCAATAATTTCGCAGCTTCCTTTTGGTTCCCATTGGTTTTTTGCAGAGCCATTTCAATCATTTTCATTTCCATTTCTTCTATTGGAAGAAGGGGTAAATCTTGTGGCAAATCATTTTTAATGCCTTCATCTACTGAGGTAAACAAGGCATTTTTCACGTCTTGTAGGCCTATGGTTGTTGAATCACCAGACATTAAAACGCCTCTTTGAATGAAATTGCTCAATTCCCGAACATTTCCTGGCCAATCTTGCTCATTCATGTACACAATCAATGCCGGTTCAATAGATTTCGAAGGTAAATTGTGTTCTGAGCAGAATTTATTGATCAGATACTCGGCTACAATAATGATATCTGTTTTTCTATCTCTTAATGGGGGAATAAAAATTGGGAATACGTTTAGGCGATAGTACAAATCTTCTCTAAGTGTACCTTCTGTAATAGCTTCTGAAACTATTCTATTAGTAGTAGCAACAATCCGAACATCAACTTTATTTGTTTTTTGACTACCTACTCTGTTAAACTCTTTTTCTTGTAGAACTCTAAGTAATTTTGCTTGAACACTTGTAGTAACCTCGGTTATCTCATCTAGCAATAGGGTTCCACCATCTGCTTCGGCGAATGCGCCTTTAGCGTCAGAAACTGCTCCGGTAAAGGCCCCTTTGACATGGCCAAACAGTGTACTTTCGACCAACTCACTTGGCAAATTTGCACAATTTATGCGTATATAAGGTTTATTAGCTCTATCTGAATTGAAGTGAACTAAAGAAGCAAATACTTCTTTACCTGTTCCACTCTCACCTTGTATAAAAACGGGGGCAGAGTTGTTAGCAATTTGTGGTAATGCAGATAAGAGTTTTTCAATTTTTAGATGATTACCTACAAACTTGACTTCATACCTGTCAGAAGAATTGCCATTATTCTTTGGTGTTTTTTGATTTTCATCAGTATCATTAGACTTGGGCGCAGATATGAAGTTACTTACTTTTCCTTCGTCTTTAGACACAAAGAAGGCTTTTACTCTTGCTAAAATTTCAGCAGATGAAAAAGGTTTTGAAACGTAATCAAAGGCTCCTTTCTGTAATGCCCTTACTGCATGGTTGATAGTACCGTGGCCAGTTATAAACATTAGCCCTAGCTCTGGATGATGTTTCTTTATGTGAGTTAAAACTTCATCTCCGGATAATTCTAACATTTTGACGTCAGATATTACTAACTCTACAGAGTTAGTTGATAACCATTCCAATGCCTTTACTGGTGAAAGAAAGGTTTGAACATTATACCCACCGTTAGTTAGTTGTTTTTCAAGGAGTCTAAGTATTAACTCTTCATCGTCAATTACTAATATTGATCTCATCCTAATTCGTAATATTCGGGTTTAAAATACATGACAATTTGGGTTAAAATGTCCATAACTGCAAGGGGTTTAACCAGAAGTATCAAATAAACTACAAGACTTTACATACTTTTAAAATTATTAGAATAAAAGTGAATTATAATCGAAATAATTCGTTGAGTATTCTCTCACTTACCTTATTTAGCACTTCATCGCTGCTGGTGAGTTTCTCTTTTAGAGAATCTGTCATTTGGGTATCTGAGACTCCCTTAGCAGCATCTTGGCTCTGCATTTTAGCAGAAACTTCTAGACTTTCTAGGAATCCTAGATCTTTACCGATTTCAGTACTTAAGCTTTTTTGAACGGCTGGAGTGTCGTAAGCGCCATTTTCAATTTTTTGTTTTACTTCACGTAAGTTTTGGTAGGCGTTTCTTTTTACGTTTTGAAGTAAGTCAGTAGCGTAAGCTAAATCCGATTTATTAGCTTCACCAATAGTAAATGAATCATTAGAACCTTCAACAGACTTAAGCTGTTTGGTAGCTTCTGGTCTATCTACCCCGCTAGTAGACTCTGGTTTACGAGTTCTGCTGGTCTGATCAACGAATGATCGATTGTTGATTGAGCGAATGTCCATTATCCTTGGATTTTGGAAGTAATGAGTACGGAATTGTTTGGAGTTTCAGTGAATTGATTCACTGAGTAACTTGAACGCATTTTACGTCCTTTTCTAATACTAGACAACTCTTTTGAGACAGAATTTATCTTTCTATTAGTAGTATCGACCAATTCTTGTTGTTTCTTAATGATTTGACTGTAAATTTTTGTAAAAGTTTCTGCGTATCTATTGTCTAGTAGATGTTGTTGATTCAATAGCTGGTATTGGTTACTAAAGTCTAGCAATTTATTACCTCTTTTAGAAACAAGTGCAGCAACTAAAGCAAAATCGGGCTCGTCTAGAGCCATTTCATTTTCTAATGTATGTGTACTGTCTAAAATGTCTAGTAACAGAACTTCAAGGGGTTTAGTTGATAACTTATTCATCGTTACTACCCAGAGTTTTAGTTTCTGCGGTAAAACTCATGTAAGCTTTTTCTCTAGCGTCTTTGGATTTTGACGTATCAATTTCAAAATTCTCTAATGAGTCAGTGCTGTTGCTCTTTACTTGTTGATTTTCTTCTAGAAACTCACGGAATTTACCAGCAATTGTTAGGAATAGCTCAGAAGGTACTTGTCGAACTTCTTCTTCTGTTGATTTATCTACGAGCACCATTACAATTTCGCCAGATCCATCGTGCTTTTTGAATTTCAATGAATTTCCGTCAACAAGCTCCATGAGTTCATTCATTTTTTCGCTCATGTCTTCTAACATCTTTTCATTGGTCTTTTCTCTTTCCTCAACTTTCTCTGTAGCTTCTTTTTGGAGCTTTTCGGTCATTTTTTTTCCATTTTCTTCAATGGTATTTTTCGAAGATAGCTCAAAAATTGCGGCTGGTTGAGATTGATTCATTTTAACAGGCTTTTTAGACACGTCAAACTCTGCTTTTTCCATTCCAGGCTCTGATACTTTAGGTATGCCAGTATTTTGCACACGATCTTTATTCAAGCCAACCATTTGGTTTGACAAGTAAGAATTTGATCTATTTATAAATGTGCTTGATGACATATTATTTACCTCCTAAAAAGGCTAAACGTGTATTACCTGCTGTTAAAAGCAGAAAACGCAGAAAACTGGCTTTGTATTTGGATACTCAATTGCTCTAATTGTAAGAATTGCTGAGTCAAAATATTCTCTCTTCGTCGAAGAAAGATTTCCTCCGAGTCTAATCTATTTTCCATTGTACCAACTCTTGATTCAGAAGCTCTTTTAATACTTGGTATTATTCCTGTTTCTGAGCGTAAGTAGATATCAACTTCGTCTTTCAAAGATACTGCCAATCCATTGTCTTTGTTGGCAAATAATTCTTTAACTCCATTCAAGTTCGTCTTTAATGCTTCTTCTAGTAGTGCTTCATCAGCAATTACTAGCTGCCCGGTTTGACGAAAATCTAAACCAATATCAAGAAATGTAGAGATATCTGTGCCTGTGTCTACACTTTGAAGCATTCTATTACGCAGTGCAAAGGAAAGATCTCTGAAACTACGGTTATTTGCTAAAACTCCACGTTCGCCTGTTTCGGCGTTTATGGTTGATTTAGATCTTATATCGCCAGTAAGTCTATTCATAGAGTTTATAAAGCCCTGAATAACTTCCTTTGACTTGTCTAAATCTGTAGTTATGGATATCGTTTCGGCGTTTTCGGTAACTTTTTTGAGTTCAAAACTTAATCCAGGAAGTACATTTTCTACCTGGTTTGATGTTCTTTCAAAAGAAATACCATCAAGTTCAAACTTAGCATTAAGCTTGTCTACATTAAACAATCTGCCTGCGCCTAGACCTTCAGCGATACTATCGTTATTTTCGCCACTCTCATTGGTTAGACCTAAAAAACTAGCCATTGACGTTTCGCCTGGATTTTTCTCGTTGGTAAAGGCAATACGTGCATCAGCGCCTGTTTCGTCAGAACGAATACGTAATCTAGCAGTTCCCTCTTTTTCTGCAATTACAGAAGCGCTTAAGAATGGGCCCGCTGCATCAGATAGTTTAGTAGCTATCTCTTGTAGTATTTGCCTATCGGTTCTACCAGCTAGCTCGTCTAGCTCAATGGTAAAACTCTTAGGCTTGCCAGTTTCTTCATCTGCTATTCCTGGAAGGGAAAGGGTGAAACGCCTGTTTGTGAGCGTATCTGTTACACTTTCAGCAATAGAGTTGGAAGCAGCGTTTTCAGATCTTTTTGAAAGGAATGTATCTGCTCTTGCTAATTGTAAGATGTTAACATCTAAATTACCTGACTCACTAAAAAACTCTGATGTAGTTGCTGTTATGGCATCTGCATTACTTGACTGCGCAGTAAATGCATTTAGGTTTGAGCCTGAACCTATTTCAAAATCTCTTAAGTTTGTATTTAACGCGTTCAGGTTAGACGAGACATTGTCTATGGCTGAAGTGAACGTACGCTCTTCCGTAATCCGAGATTCTATCTCGACTTTTTTGACGCTCTCCTGCTGCATCAGTGAATCAATCAACTGACGATAAGGATTATTTGCGTTTGCGTTATTTGTACTTAAAAAGCCGAAGGACATGGCTCACACCATAATTCAAGCGTTCATATTAAAAGACTTAACAGTAGAATTGCTTGAGCGTTGTGATTCTACAACAGGCTTCCAAGCTTCTCTCATATCTTCCAAGATTGTTAAAGCGTCTTTAAAATCTTTGGTATTCGCTTTTTGTCTGCAAAAATCATAGAGCAGATAAAAGTCTTCAGACATTGGTAAATCAAAATTTAATGATTTAATCAATTCAGACAATACATTTTTAAGACGTTGGTCATCTTCTTTATGGCAAGCATCAATACCGAAGCCATAAAGATGATTAATTAACTCGGCTGGAGTAGACGATTTAATTTCTTGGCTTTTGTAAAATGATTTTGTGTCTGTCTTCATGGTCATAATTTAGGATAAAGAATAAGGGTTGAGTAAACTCAGGTAGGATTCGCTAATACACGGACCCTACTTTGAGTAACAACAATGCCGGATATTCAAATAATACTCTAGCGTATTTTCAATTGAGTAAAAAACTTGAAACTACCTAATAATTAGCCTAGGAAGCCAAGTACGGCCTGTGGGGCTGCATTTGCCTGAGCTAAAGCAGATATGTTCGTCTGCTGAAGAATCTGTAGTTTCAGTGATTCTGACTGAGTTTTAGCAAAGTCGGTATCAAGAATTCTAGATTTAGCAGCGCTATTACTGATAATTGCATTATTTAGAATTTCCTCACGTGAAGTAAGAGAAGACTGCGTAACACCAATTTCATTGATAGTAGTGTTGACAATACCAATAGCAGCATCTATAGAATCTATAGCAGCTTGCGAATTGGCCGTATCGGTCAAATCTAAAGCATCAACACCTAAACCAGCGGCAGAGAAAGCTTGCGCTATATCCACTTCAACAGTATCAGAGTCAGCTGTACCAGCACCAGTTTGGAACTGAACATCTGTGTACGATCCGTCTATTAATTTAGTACCGTTGAACTCAGTTTGATCAACAATGTTATTGATATCATCGGCGTATCCTTGAACTTGATCCCCTAGGAATTTACGTTCATCAACACCATATGTATCATTTGCAGCCTGCGTTGCTTTTTGCTTCATAACTGTCAGCTTTTCAACGATGGTAACCAAGTTCTTTTCAGCAATGTCAAGAACGGATTTACCGTCGCCTGTATTTGCTAGAGCTTGGTCAAGCCCAACGATTTTAGCGTTTAGTTTTGTTGCGATAGAAAAGCCCGCAGCATCATCTTCAGCCTTGTTAATCCGTAACCCGCTTGAAAGTTTGGTCTGTTGTTCAGCCAATCTCTTGCTAGTACGGTTTAACGAAAAGACAGAATCCAACGATTGTAGGTTGGTATTAATTCTGCTTAAGTCTCCGAAAGACATACATTTTACCTCTCAATTTTAATTTACAGCTAGATACCAGCATCTCCCGACGAGACACTAGTGTTCATATTATCGCACTATCTGTGAAAAACTTAAGAGTTTAAATCACAAAAAATTTCTCTTTAATCATTTGCTTGCCAAAGTATTATAAGCGATTCAATTTCTTTAAATTTCAGGCTCAATGAATCGACAAATAGTGCCCACTTTAATGTAAAATAGGCTTGCCTGTAAGGCCAACTAAGGATAAATTATCTATCTTGATTTTTAATCAAGCTTTTGAAAATATGAGCGCTAGTGGCGGAATTGGTAGACGCGCCATCTTGAGGGGGTGGTGGACTTCGGTTCGTGCTGGTTCAACTCCAGTCTAGCGCACTCGTATTTATATTTTTTGAGACTGCATTTCATTTGCTTTATCCCATTTCTAAATAGGATAGGCATCTTAACTAAATTACTGCATCACATCTGGCTACCTAGTTTATTCTAAGTTAATTAAAGCATTCTTTGTATTATCGGAACTAGAGCCTATCTGCAATTCATAAGTGCCTTTTTCTGGGCCAAAGGTCATATCAGCTCTATAGAATGATAAGTGTGATTTATCAATTTTAAAGGTAACCTTAGTCTCTTCGCCAGCTTTTATCAAGATTTTCTTAAAGCCTACTAAATCTTTAACTGATCTTGCTACTGATGCTACTTTATCCGAAATGTAGAGCTGCACTATTTCTTCGCCGTCAAAAGTACTGTTGTTCAGGATGTTAACAGAAACGTCGATGTAGTCGTCTTCAGACATCGCAGTTTTAGACAATGCTAATTCCCCATAAACAAAGTTTGAGTAACTTAAACCGTAGCCAAAAGGGTAAAGTGGTTCATTAGGAACATCTAAATATTTAGTGGTGTATTTATTTGCAGCGTCAAATGGGCGACCTGTATGCTTTTGACTGTAATAGATAGGTATTTGGCCTACGTTTCTTGGAAAGGTTATAGGTAGTTTTGCAGATGGATTGTAATCACCAAATAGGATATCAGCAACAGCGTGTCCGCTTTGGGTTCCTGGAAACCAAGCTTCTAAAATTGCAGTAGCATCTTGATCAAGCTTTTCAATAGTAAGCGGTCTTCCATTAAATAGAACAACCGTAACTGGTTTACCTAAGGCAATTATAGCATCGGCTAATTGTTGTTGCATGCCAGGTAAATCTAAATTTGATCTACTTGCAGCCTCCCCAGACATCCAGTAGGCTTCGCCAAGTGCTAAAATTATGGTGTCTGCCTTTTTTGCTGTTTCGATGGCCTGTGCAAAGCCACTTTTATCAGTGCCATCTATTGAAGTACCCTCGGCAACAAGTACTTGTGCACTAGGCACTTTCGCTTTAATTCCTTCCACTAAAGAAACTGATTTAGCCCAGTCTCCTGCAGCCGACCAACTTCCAATTAAATCCCTTTTGTTGGTTGCAAAAGGCCCGATTACCGCAATTTTCTGAGAACTCTTTGACAATGGCAGGGTATTATCTTCATTTTTGAGAAGCACCATTGATCGTTGAGCCATTTTACGAGCATCAGCCAGAAACTCGTCACTCATAACAATAGTAGCTTCTCTTTCCGTGTTACTGTACAAATATGGGTCTTCAAATAAACCTAGCTGAAATTTGACCTTTAATACATTGGCTACTGCTTTGTCAACAAGCGACTCTGAAACGATATTTTTTGAAACCAATTCTGCTAAGGTTTGTTGATAAAAGCCATCTTGCATGCTCATATCAATGCCTACTTTTATAGCTTTTTCAGATGCTTCATATTTATCCTTTGCTACACCGTGGTTTATTAGTTCCATGATGGCCGTGTAATCGGTTACAACAAAACCTTCAAAGCCCCACTCATCTCTAAGAATATCTTGAAATAAATAGCTGTTTGCTGTGGCAGGAATACCGTTTAAGTCATTAAATGCAGTCATTACGGTAAGTGCGCCTGCATCAACGGCTGCTTTATAAGGAGGTAAATACACTTCTCTTAGCATGCGATCAGACATATCAACAGAGTGGTAATCTCTGCCTGCAAGCGAAGCGCCGTAGGCAGCAAAATGCTTAACACAGGCCGCAATAGTATTATTTGCCGTTAAATCTACACCTTGAAATCCCTTTACTCTGGCTGCCGCAATTACCGAACCTAGATAGGGGTCTTCGCCACTTCCTTCTACTATTCGTCCCCATCGTGGGTCTCGTGATACGTCTGCCATCGGGGCAAAGGTCCAGTGTAGGCCTTCAGCTGCAGCTTCTTCTGCGGCAATTCTAGCAGTTCTTTCAATCATTGGGATATCCCAACTTGCGGCTTCTGCTAATGGTACGGGAAATATAGTTCTGTGGCCGTGAATCACGTCGTAACCAAATAGTAGAGGTATTCCTAACCGGGTATTTTCAACAGCCATTTTTTGCAATTTTCTGGTGTATTCTGCACCATAAGCGTTAAAAATTGACCCCACTTCCCCTTTCTTGATATCCTCTTCGTATTCTTTCCTGATAAATGCACCCGTTTGGTCCATATCAGAAGTATAGAGGGTTAATTGGCCTATTTTTTCATCTAAGGTCATTAATCTTAGCACTGAATCTACCTTAGCATCTATGGAACTTGATAAACGCTTTTGGTTTGATTTAGAGGAACAAGCCGCTGTTATCATAACGGCCATTAAAAAAGGAATAAAAAGTGTTTTCATTATTGATTCATTTTGACATTTGTGTAGAAAAACCCAGTTCTGTAAGTGCCGGATTTATTTCAGGCGCCGACATAAATAAGTCCCAGCAAAGAGAGCTTCTGTAATTTTCAATCATTATTAATATGGGGCCTTGGTCTATGGCTAAATATGAGTTTGCCCACCAGCTTTGTGATGGATTAAAGGCATCAAAAAAGCCGTATTGACCCCATAACTTATCTCCAAGTAAATAATAGAAATGATTTAATGCACGAATAGACTCTGTTGGCGTGTAGGGAATTGAAGACAGAGCCGCAGTTGGTGTAATGGTTCCATTATCTCTAGTTGGCTCATGAGCGCTATACCCGAATGGATTATCGCTGGCTGTAAATCCCCAACTATCAGCTGAGTATCCGATATGATTCTGAGGATTTACCACACCATGCTGAAAGTTAATTAACGAGTGTTGGGTGTTCTGTTCCCAATAATTTGCATAGGTGTCTATCAAGCCAGTCGGATTTAAGCCTAAGAATGAATAATGAGCGAAAAACAGCGGGCCACCAAAATCATAGCCTAGTGGTAAAATATGGCCATAGAATGATCTTCCATTTTTCATATTGCCATTTCTAGCCCAACCCTGATGGTAAACGGCAGCATCAATTCCATATTTTTTTGATGTTGCAGCCAAGACATAAACAATCAACGCCTCATTGTAGCCAGTTATGCGCATATTCATGGCCCAGCCTTTACCGGGCGACCAATGCCAATACAACACATTTTGATTATCTCTGGTGAACCAATTCCACTCAATTTCATCAAGTAGTTGATTTATTTGGTTTATCAGATTTTTCTCTTGAATATTGCTCGCATTTAAATATTGCCTAGCTGTAATTAGCCCTTGAGCCATAAAAGCCGTTTCTACTAAATCAGCCCCATCGTCATTCTGACTAAATGGGATCGTTCTCCCTGAGCTTCCGTTCATCCAGTGTGGCCAAGCACCATGAAAGCGATCTGCTTTTCCTAAAAAATCAACGACTTTGGCCAATCTGTTAACTCCATCTTGGCGGGAAATAAAGCCCCGTTCAATGCCAATGGGTATGGCCATAACGCCAAAACCACTACCCCCTATTGTTACTGTTTCCCCAGAACCTAAACGCTCTCTGGTAAGTCCACTTATCGGGTGTGCATAATCCCAAAAATAGTTGAATGTTTGTTCTTGAACTTTGGTGAGTAATTGCTCTTCAGAAAGTTTAGGCATCTTTATAGTAGAGTCTAAACCTGTGCTAAAACTCTTTGAAAAGCCTTCAAAATCATTTCCATTTTCAGCAGTAAGGCTCGACCGAAGGTTTATAACATAATTCTGATATGATTGCAGGCTTTGGTCTAGCTCTACCGTAACTATTTTGGCGTTAGTGCCTGAAAGAACTGAGTAACTTACACTTGGCGTAATAGAAAAGGCATTGCTGAAATGACTTGTGCTTACATCCGTAGAAAAGGAAAAGCTTAGTTTAGTGTTGTTTGCAGTTACATTTTTTATAGCCGTATTTGCTAATAAATTCTGTGTGTTTATTTGACCTGAAACCAGTGAAAATTGCCCATTTATGGTTTCAAAGCGATAGCTAATACCTGGAAATTCTTGATTTTTGGCACCTTTTAGTGCGGCTGTTATTTCTAATTCATAAACAGATTGATCTTGTAGTGCTGCATCTGGGAAGAAACTAACTGTGGTAGTTAACGCATCAAAACTAAACGAAAGATTTAGAAAATTGTCGCTATCAACTTGTTTTAGCTTTAAAGCTTCTTTCACAGAAACTGTATCTAAGGCGGTGGTAAACCTGACCAAAAAAGTACTATTTACCGGGATATTTGAAATGATACTTTGCGCGTTAAGCGTGGCTTCATTGGCTTTTACAGATAGCAATTGAAGCTTCTCAACAGACTCATTAGTAACGCTGTCTTTCTCACAATTTGACAGGAAGGGACTCAAAATAATAATGAGTACAAAAATAAAAGAATGGCTTAGCCTGAAAGAGTGCATAGAAAAAATATTGAATAAAATATAAGGAGAGGCTGGAAAGCCTCTCCTTTTTGGTTAAATGTGTCTAGATACTGTTATTTCTCAGAATCATACATTAATACGATTTCATTTTCTGACAATACTTTATGGTAGAACTTGATGTCATCTAATTGTCCACCAAAGTGATTAGCACCTGGGAAGTCATAGCCACCCCAAGGTTCGTTGTCCCACATGGTACCTGCACGAGAATGCACGAAACCTAGAGCAAGTTCATTAACAACTTCTGGAGCTACACCAGCCCAAGTTAAACCGCTTGCTGTTCTTTTAACATCGCCTTCTGGCCATAGGTCAAAGTCGAAGCTTTTCATTTTTTGACCATTATAGTACAGGGTACCTTTGCGATCTTGGCTATCAAAAGTATAGGTTACGTGAAGCCACTGGTCTTTTAATAGTGTCATCATCGCATCTGGTTCTACACTTCTAGCAAAATCCCAACCTTGCCAGCCGCCATTTGTAGCGTCTGTTGCTAAACTTGGTAACCACATGTCTTCAGCAGCGGTTTCACCATCTAATTGGTATCTAAACGCAAATTTTGAGCCGTCGTAGCCACCAAATACTTCATACTGGAAGCCGTAGAAAGCACCTAAACCCATAACAAAATGGCCTTTTGGATTACCGTTTACGTCTACATGACCTTCAGACTTGGTTTTAACCCAAAAACTTAGGGTTAAATCTGTGGTGTTAATAAGCTGATCTGCGTTTGGAATTTCGATAATACTTGTTGTTCCGTTAAACGTAGCTGCATTACCACCAGCGGCATTTCTACTTGGCGTATAGGTAATATCAACTATTGCAGAAGCACTAGGATTATAATTACCCACTATGTCATTGGCATTGCCTTCGAAGGTCCAGTGAGCGATAATGCCAGCTGGAGAGAAAGTACCAGAGGTAGTAAAAGTTCTATTGAGCACGCCTAGCGGTTGGTCTTTATCTGATTGTATACCAGCTAATAGTTGCAACTCATGAAGAGTACCACTACCTAAAGCGTTTACAGGAGTAACAGTAACCACATTTTCTGTAACGGTAATAGTAATCTCTACTTCTGTATTGTTGTAATCTTGAATGAGTTTTACAGTGCCGCTATTCACGGTTGCTACATTTAGTTTTGTGCTAAAAGTAGCTGTGATAGTTGGGGTATTTGGTATTCCTGTTGGAGATACTGCGCCGTTTAAATCAATCTCGCTAGCGGTTAAACTATCAAGTATTAAATTTGCAGGCTCATCGTCGCTACAAGATGGTAGCAAAACTACACTTAACGCTAAAAGCGCTAATATGAAGGTATATTTGAACGTATTTTTCATTGTACTATAGATGTTGAGTTGAGGTTTATTAATTAATTGATTAATTCCAATTTGGATTTTGGGTGAGCACGCCTAAAGAAATATCTATTTCGTTTTGAGGAATAGGTAGTAACTCATGTTTAGCTGATTGAAAACCGAGTGGGCCTAGTACTTCTGCTGCGTTGCCCGTTCTTACTAAATCCCAAAAACGGTGGCCTTCCATGGCAAGCTCTACTCTGCGTTCTTGTAAGATTAGCGCTCTAAGCATTGACTGATTTTGTTCAGTAATAGCTGGTAAAATGGCCATATTTCCGGCTCTTGCTCTTTCGCGAACTCTATTTAAATGAGGAAGTGCTTGTGCAGATTTTCCATTTTCATTTAATGCTTCAGCTGCCATTAACAGCACGTCTGCGAAGCGAAGAATTCTTCTATTGTGCCCAAATTGTGTATCAGTGGCAAGCCCAGGAATCCATATTTTTTGGTTGTAGCTTTCAATTTCTATTACTCTGCCTTGCTCGTCTTTGGTTTCATCTGGGGTAACACCGTCGCCAAGAATAGTAATCCCATCTAGCACGTCACCTAATTCAATGATTGATGCATCTTTTCTAGGATCGCCATTCTCAAAAGCTTCTCTTAGGTTAATGGTAGGTCTATTAAATCCCCAACCTCTATTTGGTGTTCCGCGCACGCCTTGCGTATTTGCATATTGATTACCGATAGAACTTTGCACCTCAACCGCTCCAACTTCAAGTATAGATTCTACTCCGTGCTCTCCGTCTCTGCCGTTAGCGTCTTCAAAGTTGGGTTCTAAATCGTAATTCCCTGAGTTAATGACTTCTAGCAATAAAGGTTCAGCTTTCGCAAAATCATTTTGGAATAAATACACCTTAGCTAAAAGTGATTTTGCCGCACCTTGGGTAGCTCTTCCCAAATCATTAGCCTCGTAGGCATCTTTTTTGGGAAGTAAACTAGAAGCACGCGTAAGGTCATCCTCAATTTGTGCATAAATAGTTGCCACATCAGTTCTTGCCAGACTTAGTGGTGCCGTGGCACTAGTTACCAAAGGCACATCGCCCCAAGCTCTAACTAAATCGAAGTAGTACAAGCCTCTTAAAAACAATGCTTCACCGAGATAACGATTCTTTATACTCTCAGGCATTGCAATTTCAGGTACAAACTCTATTACAACATTGGTATATCGAACTCCTTGATAAAGCGTTGCCCACCAACGATCTAAGCCATCTTGATTTGCTAGTAGTGTAAAATTATCAAAGGGACCAATGGTATTGATTCCATCATCTGGATTACTGCCTTTCTGGGTGTCATCAGACATGATATCTAATATGGGAAAGCCACCAGAGTGATAGCTCCAATTTCTAAGCGTAGAATATGCGGCATTTGTAGCAAGAAGCGCATCAGCCGCCGTTGTTGGGAAAGATTCCTGAGTTAATTCACTTTGAGGATTAACGTCCAAAAAATCGGAGCATCCAAAAAGCTGAAGTACTATTAAGAGTGAAAGTAATTGTAATTTTTTCATAGTAGAATCAGATTTAGAATGACACATTAATTCCAAATGCATAGACTGATGCAATTGGGTAAACCCCTGAGTCTATACCATTTGAGAGCACATCAAAGCTGCCAATTTCAGGTGTATAGCCCGTATATTTGGTCCATGTAAGGATGTTGTTTCCTTTTAAGTAAACTCTTGCCTGAGAAAGGTTTAACTTTTCAGCGAGCGTAACAGGTAGGTTATAACCAATTACTAATTCGCGTAATCGCAGGAAAGACCCGTCATGAATAAAACGATCTGAAGGCAAGAAATTATAGCCACCAAATGATGGTCTTGGCTCGGTATCTGAGGTGCCTTCGCCTGTCCAGCGATCCCAAACATGGGCTTCAAAATTATACGGATCTGGGCGAACTACGTTTTTCCCGTTAAATATTTCATTTCCTGTTTGGCCTTGTAAGCTTAGAGACAGATCAAATTGCTTATAGTTTGCTGAAAAATTTACCCCAAAAATAAAATCTGGTATTGGAGAACCAAGATAGACTCTATCATCACCCGTGATTCGGCCATCTCCATTTGTATCAACAAAGCGAAGATCTCCAACACCTGCTTGAGATGAATGAGGATAAGCCGCAAGTTCCGCCGCATTTTGGAATATCCCGTCTGTTCTATAGCCATAGAATGCACCAATAGGCCGGCCTACTCTAGATAATGTTACTGGTTGACCATTTGCCAAAAAGCCCCCAATCAAAACGGAATCAACACCGCTGGTACCGCCAATACTTTGCACCTCATTTTGCACGGTAGTAGCTACCAAGCCAATATTATAGCTAAAATCTTTGATGTTATCTGCCCAGTTTATACTAGCTTCTATACCACGGTTTAGTACCTCTGCGGCATTGAAACGAACACGCTGACCTTGGCCATTACCTAAATGACCAGGCGTTGATAGATCTACTAGAATGTCGCTTGTTAAACGATTATAGAAATCAAATTCTGTGGTTAATTTCCCTTTAAAAAAGCCCATTTCTAAACCTATGTCGGTTTGTGTAGTAGTTTCCCATTGAAGATCTGGGTTGCCTGCTCTACCAAATGTTGCCGCTGGGAAAGGCGTATCTGGGTTGCCAAATATGGCATTTAAACCAGACTGAACCCGTGCAAAGCGATCAAAGTAGCTAATTCTATCGTTTCCAATAATTCCCCAACTGGCCCTAACTTTCAAGTCGCTAATATTATCAAATTTTTGGAAAAAGGCTTCTTTATCCAGATTCCAACCAACAGCAGCAGATGGGAAGGTTCCCCAGCGGTTATCTTGGCCAAATTTTGAAGAACCATCTCTACGAACCGTTAGTGTAAGCAGGTATTTTTCATTATAGCTGTAGTTTGCTCTGCCCAAGAACGACATCATATTATAGAACTGATTGGGGTCTACTCCATTAAATATGCTGTTGAGCGTATTGATATTGTTTGACTCATCTATAATGTATTGTGGCTCTATGTACCAGAAATCGCTGCCGTCTCTTATGACATTTTGGCCCGTTAATCGGAATGATTCAGAACGCGTTTGCTGCGCCGTATAACCCACAAGCATATTCAGGCCATGGCCTTTTTTAAAGGAAGTGAAGTTTAAGGTATTCTCCCAAAGCCAGGTGCTATTTTCCCCAGTTCCCTTGAAAAGATCGCTGAATAAATTTAATTGCTGAGACTCTGTTCCATCTGGATTGAAAATAGTGTAGGCGGGCGTAAAGCTACGGCCTCTATTGAGTGCGGCGTCGCCACCAAAGCTTGTTCTAAAAGTGAAATTTTCGATGAGTTCAGCTTCCGCAAAAAGGTTTCCCACCATTCTCAAACCACTATTTTGGTTGTTCGCAAAGGCTAAATCTGCCAAAGGATTTCCGACATTTAACACAACACCAAAAGATCCATCAGAATAGAAAGGATCTAAAACAGGTTGCGCTCTATAAGCAGAGAATGTTACGTTTGGCGCCACTTCTTGACGATAAGGAGCAAAGGTTAAGTTACTACCTACCTTTATTTTAGAAGATATCTGATAGTTGTTGTTTAATTTTAACGTAAGGCGCTCAAAACTTGAATTTGGCACAATACCTTCTTGCTGGAAGAGACCAATACCTATGTAGAATTCACTTTTATCGCCTGCTCCAGTTATAGATATTTGACTTGACGTCATGGGTGCCGATTCAAATATTAAATTTTGCCAATCGGTATTTGGCACCGCATCAATGTTGTTATATGAACCCGGTCTAATTTCGTTAGAAATAGCAGCAAATTGGCGACCATCTAACAAATCTATTGATCTTTCAAGCTGTTGAATTCCGACTTCAGAGCTTAATGAAACTCGAGTTTTTTGACCCTTTTGACCCATTTTTGTGGTTACCATAATAACCCCGTTAGCACCTCTAGAGCCGTAAATTGCGGTAGCTGAGGCATCTTTTAGCACTTCCATGGAAGAAATATCATTTGCATTCAAAAACGATATATCGTCTAAGATCACACCATCCACAACGTATATAGGTGCCGAGTTATTGAACGTTCCGACCCCTCTAATTCTAACTGTAGATGCTGCACCTGGTGCTCCTGAGGTTGTTACTACTTGAACCCCTGCTACTTTACCGCTAAGTGCTTGTTCAGCATTATAACCCGTGAATTTTACAATATCTTCTGATTTTACGGAGGAAACAGAGCCCGTTAAGTCACTCTTTCTAACTGAGCCGTAACCAATTACTACCACATCGTCTAGCATGAAATCAGCTACTTTAAGAGCTACATTTATGGTGTTATTGTCTGTTAGCCGAAGTTCGAAAGTGGTAAAACCAGCGAAAGAAAACTGAAGAATTGAGTCTGTGGGCTCAACCCTGAGCGAATAACGCCCATCGGCATCGGTTGAAGTCCCTCGGCTTGTGCCTTTAATAGCAATATTTGCGCCAGGTAGCGTTTCATTATTTGCTGCATCAGTTACTACACCTGTAATGACTCTTTGGGCAGTAAGGGGCTGTTCAAAGTACAGAAGAAGTGTAATTAGACAGCAACTGAAGAGCACTATCTTATTTCGGAATGTTCTCATTTTATACATGCTTTTATTGATTTTCGTTTAACCATCCACCGTTAAAACCGGCTCTTTTCAACCCACTTAGGACATACTTATTCTTCTTCATTAAGTCCCATATTAAACTAGAATGATAGTTTTCTAGTTGAATTAGCAGAGCACCTTGGTCTATTCCTAGGTAATCTTCTGCAACCCATGTAGATGGCTGCCAAGTGGGATTAAATGAATCTAGGAAACCGTACTTTTGATAAAGTTTTTCTCCGTATATGTTTTTCATGGCTAACAATGTCGGAATACAATACTCTGGCGCAAATGGAATTGAGCCCCCAACTGCTGTAGGTGCTATTGTGCCATCGTCTACCAAATAATCACTGGCAGCACCTCTAGCGCTATAGGTTTGAAAGTGTACATCTTTGCCATCAATTTCTTTAATGCCGTTAAAAGGCCCATCACAGGCTGTTAAACCCCAAATTTGTGCTGAATAACCTTTAAAGTTATTGGGGTTATCTATGCAGTATGCTCTATTTGCAAGCGTTGCAAGTCTTGAATTTTGGAAGTAATCAAGGTTTTTGGCTTGCATATATTCATCTTGAATTCCACGAAAATCAATGAACATCTGAGAATATTGGTGACCAAATAATGGCCCAAAATTTACATGCTCGTAACCATAAAACTCATCCCATTCATAAGTTTCTGTCCAATCTTGCCACGCATTATCATCAAGTGGATAGGTGGGTGAACCCATTGCCAGCACCAAAAGCAGCATGGCTTCGTTATAGCCTGTCCAGGTTGATTTTATGAAACCAGATTCAGGTTTCCAGCCCATAGACATGGTTTTTGCATTGTTCATAGCCCATTGCCAATCTACACGCTCAAAAAGTTTTTCAGATAAAGCCCGAATACGAGCTTCTTCTGGGCTTTGACCGTCAAAATATTCCATGGCGGCTATAATTCCCCCAAAAAGTAGGGCTGAATCTATGGTAGAGAGCTCCACATCTTTATAACGAACCCCATCACCGTAGGTCAAAAAGTGGTAATAAAATCCTTTATAACCTGTTGTGCCAAATTCAGTGGCACCTTGTTTAGATTGTTCTAGCCACTCTAGAACGGCTAAAACTCTATTTGTGCCTTCTTCTCTGCTTATATAATTATTTTCAACACCAATAATATAGGCTGGCAGGGCAAAACCCGTGGCTGCAATACTTGTAAAGGTTTTATTTGGGAAACGATCATCAGACTGCCATGTAATAGGATCTGCAGTATCCCAAAAGAAATTAAAGGTGCGTAATTTTAGATCATCCAGAAACAACTGCTCTTCTGTATTTGGCTTATACGCACTGCGGTCGTCAGATCTAATTACTGGTGTAGAAACAACATTTAAACTGATGAGCACAACTACGAATGAACTTAGTAGTGCTAGTATCTTTAAGTTATAAAGAAGTGTAGGGTAGATCATTAATCAGAGGAATAGGCTTATGAAAATGGAAGCGCTTTTACTGTTATAAGGAATCTATACATAAGAGATATTAAGCCCTAACATCTCAGACCCAATACAATTACATCATTAGATAAAAAAGCGCTTTTAGCAATTCAATATTACCACATCATGTATAAATTTCTACTATCTAAACTATTGATAAATATTGGGTTACACTTAATCTATTTCTTACAAAAATTTGATTCATCTACGGGTTTGGCACAAACAAAAATGACTATAAACAGCAATTACATTAAAAATTCATGATAAACTCGGTCAATCCCTGTTCAGAAGAGAGCTCAATACGCTTTCTTAATCGGTATCTTTTCTCTTCAACACCCCTTATGGTAATATTTAACAGCGGTGCAATTTCTTTGCTAGATAAACCCATTCGCAAATATGCACAAAGTCTAAGCTCAGAAGCGGTTAAATCTGGGAAGGAGTTTTTGAGCCTTTTAAAGAAGTTGTCGTGGGCCTGATCAAACAGTAACTCAAAAGATTCCCAATCGTGATCAGTGTCGAGGTTCTTATTGATTTGATTGACAATGGCATCCATTTTTTTAGCGGGAAGTCTGTAACCTAAATCTTCTTTCAGCTTAAGCAGCTTGTCGCGCGTACCAACAAGGGCTTCATTCTTTCGGGAAACGAGCATCGTATTTTTTGCTAGCTGGCTGGTCTTATCGCTAACTTCATGCTTAAGTTTGTCATTCATTATTTTAAGAATTTCTGCTTCGGCATGTTCTTTTTCTGCCAATAAACGGCTTCTATCTTTCTCCATGGCTAGTTGATTTCGCTGTAATAGGCGTTTATTCCAAAACCAATTAGCTAGGAAAATTGCGCCTATAAGTAGAATAAAAGCTAGAAGCAGGCCAAGTTCTCCTTTGTACCATGCCTTAATAATCTGCACATCTAGGCTATAAACCTCTGATTCTACACCTGAAACACTCAATGATTTGAGCTTAAAACTATAGCTTTTTGAAGGCAACCTATCATAGGCAATGCTAGTAGAGGCCGTCCAGTCGCTCCATTCTGTATCTAAGCCTTCTAATTTATATCTGTAATATGTTTTTTGACCTACCGCTTGTTCTGTACTAAAATGGAAGCTAATAGAGTTCCACTTTTCCGATACTTTTGTTTCAGAATTCCCAAAATCTAAGATATTTTCCGTTTGCCCAGCCGCATTTTTCACCGCTATTTTATAAACGTCTGGTGAACTTGGTCTATTATTAAACCGGTGTAGATCAAACAAATTTAATAAAGCAAAGCCAGATTCGCCGCAAATTGCATATAGACTATCATTTAGGGTTACTACATTTTCAAAACCCTCAATCATATCTATGCCGTATAAACCTGGCATAATATGATAAAGTAACTGGGCTTTTTCGAAGCGTATTTCAAATAGGCCTAACTCATTGGGTTTTGCGAACCAGTATTTATGCGCACCAGCCTTAATTATGGTCTTAGCTTTTTCAAAGCCGTTTAATTGGGAATTTAGGGTTTCAAACTCATTTAGAGAACTGATTATAGGATCCCATTGGTAGAGCTTCTCGCCGCTAGGGATAATTATCCTATTTTCTACCTCATAAACCTTATTTGCCCATTTTTGGGGAAATTCTGTCCCCAGTGTATCGGTTATGAACAAGGAATCTAACTTAGTATTTGGCCTAGCTAGATAAAGGCCTTTTTGTAAATGGCCAAGGATTATATTTCCCGTGTGGTCAAAAACAACTTGTCTAAATGGGCCTGAAACTCCTTTGAGTTCCGTTTTTTGCTGCCAGACTTCATCTCTCTTATGATAAATTAGCAATGGGCCATAAGTACTTTGCCATAGCAAAGAATCTGCATATAGTGTTGATTTTTCTAGGTTGAAACCACCATCAAAAAAACCGATTTTTTGTGCTGTATCATCCTCTATAAGAAATGTGCCTTCATTTAAGCCTGCATACAGCTTTGCATCAACAACCTTTAAGAACCAGCATTGCCCTTGGGTTCCTTCAATGAATTTGGGTTTAATTTTGTGGGAATTTTTCTGGAGCTGATCATAAACAAAAACACCTTGATTGGTTCCTACATAAAGTTTTTGATCTAAGAGTGCTGCGGTATAAACTGCCCCTAAAGTCTGATCTGTATCAATATATCTTTGCACTGGAGACTCTAGCCAAATAAAATCAAGGCCTTGGTCTAAGCCTGCCCATAAATTGCCTTCTTTAGTAGCGTGTAAAGCTAAAACAGTATTATTCTGAAGACCATTGTTGGTATTTATGTGGTCAATAATATTGCCTTCGAGATCTATGAGAAATAAGCCGTTTTGAATAGTTCCGAAAGCTAATGTGTTCACACCTACTCGTATTCCATTGTTCAATTTGTACCTAATTAGAGACGAGTCTATTGCAGCTTTATTCCATGGTTCAATAGATTTTCCATCCCAAATAAATAGCCCTTTAGATGAAGTTCCCACTAAAAAGCGTTCATTGTCTAACGCAATCATAGATTTAACTTCGGTATCGGCAAAAATGGCTGTGTTATCAATAGGTAGAATCTGATCATCTATTATCTCAAAAAGCTGACCATCTATTTGTTGAACAAATAACCTATTTGCTGCCTCTAGGATTAGTAACACAGTGCCAGGTAATTTTAAGGCTCGCATATCCTTGCCGTTATACCTAAAAATTGACCCAAAACTTTGGAAGTATACTAAACTGTCATTTACTGCTATTTTCCAGAACTCATCATTTTTGAGTGCATAACTGCCTAAAAGTGGAGTTAAACTTTTGTAAACTAGCTTGTTTTTTTTGTCCCTTTCCCACAAACCCATTTCTTCAAATGAGCCGGTATAAATGGTATTTTTGTGTGCTTTTACCGAGCGAACAGAGAGCTTATCTGGTGTTTGAAATAGCGACTGGCCTTTTCTGTCGATTACAATTAAGCCTTTATTATTGGCAATATGTACGGTTCCCTCATTACTAATTGAGACTGACCAATTCTGGCTACCACCGGGGAATTCGGGTTTGGAATAGTGGTTTACAATTAAATTTTGTTGAGCAAATACTGCAGAATTTGCTCCGAGTAGATAGAAAAAAGCCAGCAATAAGCTAATTCGAAATTTGGACATTTTCCTGCTATTCAACTTTTATTTAGTACAAACTGTTAGCGCTATAGTGGGGACAATTATAAGTGCTTAAGAGTTTTAGGCAACTAATCTTGAACCTTAAAGCCTCTTTTGCTTGCATATTCTTGCAGCTTAGCTCTTAGCAAATTTCTACCACGGTGTAATCTAGAGCGAATTGTACCAATTGGAACATCTAACATATTCGCTATTTCTTCATAGGTGAAGCTCTCCATATCGCAAAGCACCACTACTGTTCTAAAATCTTCAGGCAGAGACTTCAGTGCAACGTTTATATCGTCACCAACCATATCTCTAAACATCATTTCTTCTAAATCAGAAGTATCAGTGCGCTCGTCGCGAATCGACTCATAATACATAGAGACTTCATCGTAGTCTACTTGATTCGGCTCTTTAGATTTCTTTCGATATGAGTTTATATAAGAGTTCTTTAAGATTCTATAGAGCCAAGCCTTGGCGTTTGTACCTTTTTCAAAACTGCTAAAAAAACGGTACGCTTTTACAATAGTATCTTGCACTAGGTCTTCTGCATCATTTGGATCAGCCGTTAAGCGCAACGCAAAGGTGTAGATAGCATCCATGTGTGGAAGAATTTCACGCGAAAACTCTTCTTGTTTTTCTCGATCAGTTTGGATTTTATTTGACATTCAAATAGTTAGAATATGGCTCTGTGAGCCATCGTTTTATAGTTACTAGTAAAATAGCAAATTTCGGTCAATTCTTTGCCTAAAAGCGAGTTGTAAGGATGAGTAAAACTAGACGATTTGTAAAGTAACAATTAAGATCCACAAAATTGTGATGAATTTTGCGTTAGCAAATCAACTACGTCATAATTGCTACTAAATGGAAGCTGTTAAGCGTCAATAGGCAGAATAATTCTAAAGACTGTTCCAACCCCTTGTCTAGATTTTAGCACAAAGACTTTCCCCCCGTGATATTCCTCAAAAATTCTACGTGTTAGGCTTAGACCTAAGCCCCATCCCCTACTTTTGGTACTAAAACCCGGTTTAAAAATAGTGGCATGATTTTTTGCTTCAATACCTTTACCGTTATCCTCAATGTCAATTATTGCCATCGTTTTTTGCACCTCAACAGTATAAGTTACTTCTGCATTATCTACTCCCTGCAATGCATCAATGGCATTTTTAGTAATATTTTCAAAGGCCCATTCTAAGAGTTGACCATTGGCTTTTATGATGGTATTAGCGTCGCCAATTACCCTTAATCTCACTTCTGCGCCAAGTGTGGGTAAGCGTTTTTCCATATAACTAATTACTTGGTTAATCACTGCGGCCAAATTTGTTTCCTTTAGGTCTGGTTTAGAGCCAATTTTATTAAATCGGTCTGCTACACGTTGCAACCTATACACATCTTGGTTCAACTCTTCAAGTACCCATTTCCCGCTTTCTTTTACTTCTTCTTTGAGTAATTCTATCCAACCAATTAAACTGCTAATTGGCGTTCCCAATTGGTGTGCCGCTTCTTTTGCCATACCCACCCACAGGTTTGATTGTTCATTTTTCTTGATACTACTAAAACTTGAGTAGCCTACCATTAGCAAGCTTGTGAAAAATAAAAGCTGCAAATAAGGGAAGTATCTCATCAGTTTAATGATGGCACTTTCTAAGTAATAAATGGTTTGCGTTTGGGAATTTGCGCCATAACCAACTTCAAAGGAAATGGGCTCATTTGTAGATGCTTTAAACTGTTCTACTATAGTTTTTTCACTATCGTCGTCAATTTGATCTACGTATACTTGTTGCAAAATGGATCCTACACTATCTATTTGTATTGTTGGAATTTTAAATTGATTTGCGCCGGTAATGATATCGTAAGCAAAACTTAAACTCAGGTCTGAGAGCCTAGCAAAATTACGCTCTAACTTTCGTTTAAAGTTCTTTTTTGTCGTCTCATCAATGTTAAGCTCGTCTATGAATTGGAGTTGTTTACTTAGTTCGTTCTCTGCTAAGCTCAATTCTGCACTTCCAATAAGTTTTAAGGCTTTTGCCCAAAGCTCTACGTTGTAACGTTCTTTGAGCTCCATTTTGTCTATTAAATGGTGGTTATAAAAAAAGGAACCCACACTAAGCAGCACAAAAAGTGATAAGAGTAAAATATTTGCTTTGGCTGACGATGTATATTTCATATTCTGTAAATGATTGTTAACCCATAACTCAAGAATCTAGCAAGACTTGATCAGCAATAAAAAATGCCACCTAATATAATTTCCTTCTTTTTACTGATCTTCATAATAGGCTTATCAGGTTGCTCTACTCAAACTGAACAAAAGGCTGTTGTGGCTGAACTCAAAAAAACCACCGTAGACTTATGCATTATTGATGCGCCAGTTCAAATTCAGCAGTATTACCTATTAAATAGCGCTTCAGAATCTACAACTATTCTTTTCCTAAATGATAGCGCTAATGCCTCAAAAAATACTCCTTTCCCAGAACCGGATAGCACATTTAAAACGGGCAAATTTATCAATGGGTTCTACGCAGATTACCTAAGCTGGAAACTAAATTATCGATCTCCGAACCCAGCAGATACCGTCAACATCGGGTATTGGCTAAGACATTTGGGTGAAAAGAAGCTGCTTAGAACAGATTATTTAAGCAGAACTAGTAGCTATCGAGTTAGTCAGAATACTTCGGGAAGTCTACAGTATGCCCAGTTAATAGATGCCACCAATAACGAGCTTTCCGAAGAAATTCATGCGGCTATTTTTATTCGTTTTACAAAGACTGATGACCGCATTGCCTCATCAAGTTCCAAAGAAACTGAAGAGGCCAGTGAAGCGACTGATATTCTAGGGTTTACTCACAATTATGATAAAACCAAGTCTGCAGAGTTTTTGCATTTTAACGACTTAAAAAAGCAAATTTACTTAAATAGCTTGACTGTTATCATGCATGAAGATTACTTAAACAGCGCAAATGATAGCGAACGAATTGCGCTTTTTGCTGATAGAGCCTACCAACTTGCCTTACTTTCTTTGGATAGTAAAACGCGTTTAGAAGATATTTCAACCTTAGATTTTCAACATTTCCTAACAAATAGCAATAGATGGTTATTCCCAATTGATGCCGTTCACCCCGACGAGCAAGGTTTTTCAGCAGTCCAAAGACTTATAGCTGCAAAACTGCTATCGCCAGAAGAAAATGCGGGAATTATGTGGGGAAATAAGCTATCTGGAAATGAGCTAGATCGTTTGTTGTATTCTGTTTCCTTAAATCATAGGGCCCAATTCAGAAATATGCAATCTGTAAGCGTTGTGAACTTAATTAAAGCAGTTTGGCGCTTACAAGGCTACCCAACAAACGAGATAATTGAACCTTACAGAAATATTCGCATTCATAAAGATGAAGCAATGGGAATAGCCTATTATCATCATTTATTGGAAGGCAAACATCCGTGGTTCGAGAGTAGCCGTTTTAATAGAAATGAAGTTGTTTCGCTTTCAAATGCCGCACTATTTGTAGATTTGGTATTTCAACCACTAGACCGTTTTAGCACAAATTTGTAAACTAAGCGTTTTTAGTTGGCTTTATTTCCCACCGTAAATCGTTAACCTTGGTGCGCCAGGCCCGTCAATAGCTATGAGATTGTCCATAGCGTCTTCATTAAATCGCAGGAATTTAAAGCCGAAGAACTCAGGTGCTCTACCATTGTCGAACCATTGCCCCCAGCGATCGAACCAGCCTTTTGTACCAGCTTTCTCAAAGCTTTCTGTCATATAAGACTCAAGTGTTTGCATGCGTACTTCAGGCTGGGTAGAATGCACAAAATAGACGGTTCCGTCATTCTCATCTACAGAGATGAGCCCAACATGCCCAACATATTCTCCGCCGCTGCCAAAACCACGAACTACATTCACAAAGTCGCCTGTTTTTAGCTGAGGCGCTACGCCCATTACTTGTGATGCAGGAATATACGACCAGTCTAGAACTTCGTTTGCTGGAGGATTTTCAATTCCCTTTGCTTTAAAGAAACGTTCTTTTGGAATATTAGACCTTACCTTTTTGGTAATTCCATCACCTAAACTTTCGGTAATATCTTGCACTAGCCAATCATTATGCACAATCCAATCGGCTTCAGTAAAATGATTACGCGTGGTGTAGCCAATAACGCCATCTTCGTATCTAATGCGCTGTAGCATGGCGAAAAACTCTTTCCAAGACTCGCTTAAAGCCATAGCGTAGACGTGTTCAGCATAAACGACACAATCGCTTTTTTGGAGATCAAATAAGGGCTGTTCGTCGGTAAGCTCAAAAGGATACTCGCCAAGCAGATAAATATCGTAGGGTTGACCAAAATTCTTCTTAGCAAAATGTTCAATACGCTCTCTAACATTTGGGTATCGGTAGTGCGCGTATTTTACGTATAAATCTACGTCTGTTGGCTTAAAATCAAAGATTGGTCGTTGTTTTAAGTCAGCAATCCTTGCCTTATCTAGCGCTAAAGAATCTATTATTGCTAGGTCTTTGGAGTCAAGAAAAGCGTCATAATTCACCATTTTGGTAACTGTTGTAATTTCAGCCTTAGAGGAGGAGCCATCCATAGGACGCTCAGCTTGACTACAAGCAGATATTAGTGCTAATGCAATAAGAAAGGATAAGGTAGTTCTCAAAAGAAATAGGATTTTGCGTACTGAATGAAATAAGATAGGAAACCTAATATAGGATAACTGAGGACGTTTTGGAACCGAGAACCAAAAAGGTGCTAGGTAACTTTAGAATATCGCTTCTTTGTTCATTTGAAAGGCTAACCCATTTGCTAATAGACATATAGGTGCTTTCAAAGCCATCTCCCTCAGGTGTGAATTGATAAATTTGAGTAGGATACTGATGTCTTTGCAGTGCGTTTGATAGAAGTTTTTTTTCGGGAAGCAGCAAGCCGGTATTCGATAAATCTTCCGTTACCATGGCAAAAGCATCAAGATTCCAAGATACGATGCTCTCATCCGCTAGTGCTTTTAAATAAGTTGTAACGCTATCCGTTTCAGTATCTAAGTATGGTGTATTGGGAATAAACCAATTTTTTGAGGAGAAGTCTTCAAATGAGGTATTCGTTCTTTGCGTTGGAGCGTACCAGAAATACCCTCCAATAGCTATTTCTTCGTCCATTAAAATATCGTTTATCTGTGGGAAAGTCGCTTTTTGATACCATTCATATTCAACGGCTCTTGGCGCGGTATCAAGCGCATACTTTAAGGCTTTTGATTTAAAAAATGGAACCGATTGAATAGTTAATGGCACCCAAACTCTTGACACACCTTGAGTTTTCCATGAAGCAATAATTTGAGCCATTTCTGGCTTAGACAGAACCCAAAACTCCTCATCTTCTGGGTGAATCATTAATTGAACGTTAGCCTTAGACCCAAACGAAGCTTCACCTAAAAGCGCTGTTGGACTCATCCATTTTTCTACTTTTGTCCATACAAATAAACTGAGAACTGCAATTATAATGAACCCCCAAAATGAGAGGGTCATGTGTCTCATAAATTGGCGGTTCTTAGCTGCTTCTTTTTCTTGATCTTCTGTTAGTTTCATGGGCTAATACAGCCTATTTAAGTAGGGTCATTTTTTTCAATATTCTAGTGCTATTTGCCTGCAGAATATAGATATATACACCAGATGCTAAACCAGAAGCATCAAAATTTATTTGATGCGAACCCGCTGTATAAGGGCCTTGCGCTAGGGTTGCCACTTGTTGGCCAACACTGTTTAGTACCACCAAATTTACATTAGCAGACTGTGGTAACTCAAAACCTATTTGCGTGGTAGGATTGAACGGGTTTGGGAAGTTCTGGTTCAGTGAAATTTGTGTTGGTATATTTGAGATGTTGTCATCAACAGATAAAAGCTGCCCTTCAACTTGTTTGAATCCCGTATTTCGTTCGTCGAAGTAACCTTGAACTAGTTGTATTTCTGTAATTACGGAGGCGAAATTGAAGTTAACCGAGCCTAAATTTGATAATTGTGCCGCAGAAGATAGCGCACCAACTATTTTCAAGGTATTCGTGCTATTGTCAAAGTGGGCATCCACCAAACTTCCTGCTGGTAAGCCTGCTATTGTTGCATCGTAGCTTTCAAAGGCTAAATTTGAGCCCATAATTTTAAATTCTAAGTAAAAAGACTCAACTGTTGCGCCCGTTAAACGCTCTAGTACTAAGTCAAAACTAGAGGCTAATTGGCTAGAGCTTTTTGCAGCAATTGCAGTCGCATTATCCGCATCAATATGTAGTTTTGTGAATGACGTAGTTTCCTCATTAAAGAAAGAAGCGTCTGGTCCAAAACCATCATTATTATCATCAACTAAACTAAAAGTTGCCGCTGAATTTGCAGTTTCTTTGAGAAGTAATGCTGCGTCAAAAGGCGTAAGTCCTCTTTTCCCAGAAATATTGGCTGCTGCTTTTTGTTTGCCATTAAAATAGAGTAAAGTAGGGTTTACTATATTTTTTAGCGTAAGAGCTGCGTCTAAGGTCGTTATTGCATTATCTGAGTTAACATCTCCCCATGTAAATAGCTGGTATGAATCAGCTTTACCAACTATTAAATCGTATTGCGCCGGCGTAGAAGTACTTGCATTGGCAATACTCATTTCAACTTTATCAGTGGCGGATGAATTAACAGTTGTTAAGCCATATCCATTTTCTGTAGATAGTAGAATTTCTTCAACACCACCACCCGTTTGGAATCGCAATACACCGCCTTGCAGATCTTCTAGCCTCGGGAAAAAAGCAATCTGTAAATTTTGATTGATTAACGGCGCATTCACTTGATAAAAATCTGCTGCTGTTGGATTAAGTCTTATGTTGCTTAACGTAGAGTCTTTGCTTTGTACGTTAGCGCTATTTCCCAAGGCGTAACGTCTTTTGACATCTGGGAAATTGGCTCTTTCTTCAAATCCATAATTATAATTTATGTCACTTTGAGTAGCACTATGCCACAGAAACATGCGGTTAAATTCTGTTTCCCAATTTGAGCCTCTTTCCTCAAGGGCCTCTGACATAGCGGCTTTCATAGTCATACTATTTTGAGCTTCAATTTTAGCCCAAACATCTACCCAAAATTGAATGCCAAATTTTTCGTAGTAATAATGATTGAAGGTCATTTTGTAGTAGCCTTTTCCCAATTCGCTAATGCTTGCTGGCCTAATTGGCACTTCTGGTGCTCTAAAGATAGATAAACTGGTATTTACAAAGAGGTAGTAGTCGTTGGCTGAGTCGTACACTACATCTTCCATTAACGCAGCGTCATACTCGCGCCAATTAGTAGATTCGAAGTTACCAAGCCTGGTCTGCTTAAACTGAATAACGTGCTTTAACTCATGAGCTACAGTTACTTGTATGAGTTCATCTGTATTTAATTGAGGATTAAAGCCCGTGAAATTATTGTTTATGCCAATAAATGTATCATGTGGGCTAGTATTAGAAGTTTGCATGTAGCCATAGGCAGAGGCAATATTTTCTATATAAATGGGATATGGCTGAGTAGAGCCCGTTAGCGGATCTGGAAAGCCGTAGCCAAGCATTGCAGCATAGCTTTCATCAGCAGACCGTGCTACCGTTTCTGCGTAGTCTGGAACACCGTTTGGCCCACCTTGTGTGTCTGTAAGTGGAATAGCACCAGAGCCAGTACGATCATAATACACAATAAACTTTCCGCTTGGACTTGTGTGATTGAAGGCAGACTGAAGACGAGCTAAATCTTGATTCTTTTCTTTTGAAATGCCGAATACTTCAGGGGTAGCGCATTTAACTCGCGGTAAAAAATCGGTTTGCGCCAATGCCGCGTTACTAAATGAAAAAGCTATAACTGCTAATAAATAAAAGAATTTAGCCATGGTAGAAATGTACGTTTGTTGCCAGTTTTTGGTTTTTCTCCAAAAGGTAATTTAACCAATTATCGTTTGTAATTCGTACCTTTTAAAGCTGTAACAATACTTCTACAATAAAGCGTTAATTTCGATTTATCATTCTATGCTTTTCAACGTACTACTTTATTACCATTTCACCAATATCCAAGATCCAAAGAGTTTCGTGCAGATTCATAGATCTTTCTGTGGTGATTTGGGCATTAAGGGCAGAATTTACATTTCTGATGAAGGAATAAATGGTACAATTGGCGGTACACCAACCCAGACTGAAGCCTATAAAGCCTATTTAAAGCAACAAACCGGTTTTACAGATATTGAGTTCAAAGAAGATCATTGTGATTATGTTCCCTTCGCAAAATTGGTGTGTAAAGTCCGTAAAGAGATTGTAGCACTGCGTGTAGATGAAGAGCTAAATCCTGCTGAGGGAGGAAATAGACTTGAGCCTGAGCAATGGCGCAAAGTGCTTGAGAGTGACGAAGATCACGTTATTTTGGATGTTAGAAATAACTACGAATACGAAATTGGGCATTTTGAAGGCGCTCTGAAAATTGACGAAGAGAATTTCTACGCTTTTAAACATTGGCTAGATCGCTTTGAATGGCCAAAAGAAAAAAAAGTGTTGATGTACTGCACTGGCGGTATTCGTTGTGAGAAATTCTCTGTTTTAATGAAAAAGAAAGGTTGGGAAGATGTGAACCAACTTCACGGCGGTATTATTAACTACGGCCAAAAAGAAAACGGCAAATACTGGAACGGGAAGTGCTTTGTATTTGACGACCGTTTGGTGGTTCCCATAAATCCCGAAAGTACAGAACCTTTAGCCAAGTGCGAAATTACTGGCGAGCCTGCAGATGCCTATTTGAATTGCGCCAATATAGATTGCAATAAACTGTTTATTTGCTCTATTGAAGGGGCAAGAAAATACGATGGATGCTGTTCTGAAGATTGCTCATATAGCACAAAAAAGCGCCCCTTTAACCCCGATCAACCATTCCGTCCGTTCAGAAAATGGTACGAATATTTTGGGCCAGAATTTAAAGAACAACACAAGTTAGAAGCAAAGAACGCTAAATAGTTGCCGCGTATTGCTGATAGATACCTCAACCATGCTTTTCTCAGATACGGCTTGCTCGGTAAACATTATAGCGCCTTATACTTCAAACAGACCAATACGAGTTAAACAAGCTCAAAATGGTTTTAGTGTTGCTAACTTTCTGTATGAAAGAATGCCCTATCGCAGCCTAGCTTTTTGGCAGGAACGCATTCAAACCGGCTTGATAACCAGAAATGGTGTACCGCTAAGTGCGAATGATATTTTGAAGGCTGGTGATGTGTTAGTGCACATAATTCTGGCGCAAGTTGAGCCCTCTGCACCAGATATTATTCCCGTATTGTTTGAAGATGAGGCCTTGATTGTGGTTAATAAACCGGCCCCCTTGCCTACTCATGCTGGTGGCCGTTATAACCGAAATAGTTTAGTAGCCATTTTGGAAGAGCGGCTTAATCAAAAACTCTATGTGGTTCACAGGCTAGACGCTGTTACTGAAGGCATTGTAGTGCTTGCAAAAACCGCACAAATTTCTGCTGATTGGGCTAATGCTTTTCAAAATAAGGCTATTTCAAAGCGTTATATGGCTTTATGCAGATTTATAAATGGCTGCCCGGATGAAGGCTCAACATGGCAGTGCGACTTACCAATAGGCCGTTATAAAAGTTTTGTTTTTTGTTGCAATGAAGAGGCGCAAAATCCCAAAAAGGCCCTAACTACTTTTACATTAAGCCAAAAAATTGATGCCTATTTTGGTTTAGTCGCATGCTATCCAGTTAGCGGCAGAACCCATCAGATTAGGTTGCACTGTGAAGCCATGAAACACCCTATTGTTGCAGATACCATTTACGATGGCTCTTTGCTGGAAGAAAAAGTGCTAAAATTTCAAAATTGGGCAATTGCTTTACAAAATCAGTTTATAAAGAATGAGCAAACAGGTAGTGAGTTTAGCCTTTCTACACCAGCACATTGGCTACAAGCAAAAGAATTTAGTTCGCTATACGAAGCGCATCTTAAAGCTTAGCCGCTTTAATCTGTACCTACTAAATAAGCTTTTGTAATGGCGTTGAATTGTGCAGTTTGGTCAATGAAAGCGTAATGTCCGGCATTTGCAATTTTAACCAATGTGGCATTTTTCATACCTTTTTCTAGGCGATGTGCCTGATCTAGTGGTGTAGCAGCATCGGTTTCTCCCCACAATAAAAAGACTTCTTGCTGTATTTTGGGAAGTAAAGGATCTAAAAACTCGCTTACGGTTTTAACAAAAGTTTCTCGCATAACTCCACTCAACTGTCGGTAATCTGAGGAACCTAAACGTTGCCAAAGCTGTGTGTTACGCAATGCTTTTAGCGCTTTGGATTGCAGTGGTTCTGGCAGCCAAGTTAGTGGCGTTTTAAGGACTTTAGCTAGGTACTTTTTCGCATAAAACTGCAGGCTTCTTTTAGGCTTTAGCCCTGCTCCGCCTGTGATTAATACCTTATCTAATAAGGGGGCATTTTCGGTATCTGCAAGCCATTTTAGCGTAATTCTCCCCCCAAATGAATGCGCAATCAAGTCTACTTTCTCTTGGCCTATTACTTGTTTGGTAAACTGAATGACTAGGGCTAAATAATCGGCTATAGCCCAAGCTTTTGGTGGTTCTGGACTTTTGCCAAAGCCAGGCAAATCTAGCACGTAACAGCTCCTAAATGGCGCCAAGGCCTTTGCAATGGGCATCATAACTTGCGCTGAACTTCCCCAACCATGCAAAATCAAAAGTGGTTTTCCTTCCCCTACTTTGTTGTAAGACACCGAATGCTGATCTTTATAGGCAAATGTTAGGGTACTATTTTGCTGTTGCATTAAAAAAGAAAATTTGGCTTGATTTTTTGATAAAATTTAGACTTGTTTAAGATACGTTATTTGTAATAAAAGCCCTGCCCTATGCGACCATTTAAAGACCTGTTATTTGATTTTACCGAAGCTTTAGACATTCAAGTTGCTGAACGACGAAGTATTCTTTTTCTTTGTGCACTCTATATTTTATTAAACGGTATAGCTTTCTACAATGCTGAAGCTTCTTCAATTCCCGTAATAGATGAAGTCTTATTGGTTGAAGATTTAGTTGGTACTTCACCCAAAGATGCGATGCCCTTAGCGCTTGCGGATGGAAGTGAAATTGCCCAAATTATTGTAGATGATTCAACCGTTGCTGAGCATAATAAAACCGTTGAGATCAAAGAAATTCCTAAAAACCTATTAGCCACCGTTTATTTAAATACCGCTACTAAAGAAGAACTGATAACTTTACCTGGAATTGGGCCCGCTTACGCTGATCGAATTCTAGCCTTCAGAAAAGAACAGGGTTCGTTCAAAACTATTGACGATCTTTTGTTAATTAAGGGTATTGGTCCTTCAAGGTTGGAGAAAATAAGACCTCTTGTTCAAATTGCTCCAACTGTTGAATAATAAATCACAAAACGGCATTTTTTATGGCTAATCGAATTTTATGGGTAGACGACGAAATAGAGCATTTACGTCCTCATATTCTGTTTTTAAAGCAAAAAGGTTTTGATGTAGTTGGGGTTTCTAATGGAAAAGACGCCCTTACTTTGGTGCAACAACAAAATTTTGATATCGTTTTTCTTGATGAACAAATGCCTGGTATGGATGGACTTACCACGCTTACGCATCTAAAAGATATGCAGAATAACCTTCCTGTGGTGATGATTACTAAGTCGGAGGAAGAAGAAATTATGGAAGAAGCTATTGGCGCTAAAATTGCAGATTACCTGATTAAGCCTGTAAATCCCAATCAAATACTGCTGACAGTAAAGCGGATTTTAGACCGCCGAAGACTTGAGTCAGAAAAATCGGCTCAGGACTATTTACGTCAATTTCAGCAGATAGCGATGCGTATAGATCCTGATATGCCGTGGGCAAACTGGGTAGAAGTATTCAGGCAACTAACACGTTGGCATATAGATTTGCAGCAAAGCGATCCGGCTATGTTAGAAGTCTTAGAAGATCAGATTGCCGAAGCCAACAAAACCTTTGGTAAATTTATTGAGCGCCGCTATGAAGAGTGGGTCAATAAGGAAGGTGAGGTTGAAGAACATCCTATTTTATCGCCAGATATTTTTGAGAAATACGTAGCTCCGCTGATGAAAGAAAAAAAGCCCGTACTCTATTTAGTGATAGATTGTATGCGATATGATCAATGGTTGCTTATAGAAAAGTTACTAAGTCGAGAGTTTACTATTCAGACCGATTATTATGCCTCTATTCTGCCAACTGCCACACCTTATTCAAGAAATGCGCTCTTTTCTGGTCTAATGCCCAGCGAAATAAAGGCAAAATATCCTGAATTATGGCAAGATGATGGCGAAGATGAACACTCTTTAAATAAGCACGAGCACGAGCTTTTAATGCATTTAGTAGATCGACTAAAACTTGATGTGAAGCCCAAATATGAAAAAGTAGTAAATGCTGAAAGTGGTGCTAAGGTTTTAGCTAAAGTCAACGAATATGCTAAACACGGTTTAACAGGAATGGTATTTAATTTTGTGGATACGCTGGTTCATACTAGAACAGAATCTGATGTAATTAAAGAAATTGTGCCAGATGACTCTGCATTTAGGTCTATCACCAGAACATGGTTTGAGCATTCGAGTCTGTACCAATTTTTAAAGAAATTAGCCGCAGAAGACGTAAATATTGTAATAACGTCAGATCACGGTGCTACAAGAGCATTAAGAGATAGTATAGTTAAAGGCGACCGAGAAACTTCTACAAATTTGCGGTATAAATATGGCCGAAATTTAGGTGTGAGTAAAAATGAAGCCATAATTGTGCAAAAACCTGAGCGCTGGAAATTGCCGCTAACTGCTGGCTCAAACAATTACATCATTGCCAAAGAGAATTATTATTTTGTGTATCCAACTAACTATCACAAATTTCAGAAGCGTTTTAATGACACCTTTTTGCATGGCGGCGCTTCTATGGAAGAAGTCATTCTTCCTGTTGCTACACTAAGACCAAAAAATGGCGGCTAATTCGCAATTTACCTCATCATTTAAACGGGTAGATCTTTCAAAAACAGAAAGTGATACCGTAGAGCAAACTATTGAGCTAGCTAAAGATTTTGCTTCCCAGATGCTTAAAAAGAACGATATAGTTTGTTTAATTGGTGATTTAGGCGCGGGTAAAACGCACTTTGTTAAAGGTATGGCCAGTGCTTTTGGTGCAGACTTAGCACAGGTAAGTTCGCCAACGTATACTTTAGTGAATGAGTACGACACAAGCCTACCTATTTTTCATTTTGATCTGTACCGGTTAAATGCAGTTCAAGAAGTAGTTGATATTGGTTTTGAAGAATACCTATATAGTGATGGTCTCAGTATTATTGAATGGCCAAACTTAATTGTGGAAATGCTGCCAACACCATTTTGGTTAGTTCAAATTACTAGCCTTTCTGAAAAAAAGCGCCAAATACACATATGCCAATGCACCCATTAATTCATTAAATGAAAAGACGTAAAGGGTTTGGTTCTCGCGAAAAAAGGCGACAACTACCTTACAGATTAGATTTATTACCTGTTATTCCGCCTTATCACAGACGTGCCATTAATGGACTGCGTGAAGGCGATTTGGTTTATTATGGGCCACATCCGGAGTATTATGGTATTGGGGAAATAGTAAACTTAGACGAGTATTATTGCATCGTTGATTTTCGGGGAACCGGTTCTTTAGGGATCCAGAAAGATGTGTTTAAAATGAAGTACCTAATTCCTGTGCATAGTTTTAACCTGAGTAAGTTGTTAAAAAAACGGTCTTAAAAGCCCCCCCCTATTTTTGATAAATAGCGTTTGGCGCATTTCCTAGTACTATTATAATTTGTGGCCATCGGTGTCCGCTGAAATACTATTGATTGGCAAAAAATTCGCCTATAAGGTTTCAGCAGTGATGAAAATAAGGTTTGAAATACTTGAATCAAGAGCTAGCAATTTGCAATGTTTTATCATTTAACTACTACTACTAACTGCTTTAAATTGGTGTTTCTTCTTAAAAAAAGCGATGTTGTAGTACCGTTAGATAATTATTCACTCATTTCATCCTTTTTATGTTACAGCAAATTAAGAATACAGCATTAGTAAGAAATCAAAGTTATATCAATGGATCATGGGTGGCTGCAAAAGATGGCGCAACCCTAGATGTACTCAACCCAGCCACTAAAGATCGTTTAACATCGGTTCCTAGTCTTTCAGCAAGCGAGGTCGAGTTAGCTATTGAGTCCGCGCATTTAGCCTTTCAAACCTGGTCAAAGGTTGATGCCAATACAAGAGCTACATTAATGAAGAAATGGCATCAGCTTATCATGGCCAATGTAGATGATCTAGCCAAGCTATTAACCTTAGAACAAGGCAAACCACTTGCTGAAGCAAGAGCAGAAATAACCTATGGCGCTTCATTTATTGAATGGTTCGCTGAAGAAGCCAGACGTGTATATGGAGACGTAATTCCGGGTCACCAAGCCAATAAGCGTATAATGGTACTTAAACAGGCAATTGGAGTAGTTGGTGCAATTACGCCTTGGAATTTCCCAAATGCTATGATTTCCCGAAAAATTGCGCCTGCCATTGCCGCGGGTTGTACGGTTGTTATTAAACCCGCTGAAGATACGCCACTATCGGCATTAGCTCTGGCCGCACTAGCAGAGGAGGCTGGTTTCCCTAAAGGTGTGATTAATGTGATAACCTCGAGTAACCCCAAAGAAGTAGGAGCCACATTATGCAATTCGAAATTAGTGAAAAAAATCTCTTTTACGGGTTCCACCAATGTGGGTAAATGGCTAATGGAAAACAGTGCGGCAACACTAAAAAAACTATCCCTTGAGCTAGGTGGGAACGCCCCTTTCATAGTTTTTGACGATGCTGATCTAAACAAAGCCGTTCAAGGAGCAGTCGCATCCAAATACCGAAATGCTGGGCAGACCTGTGTTTGTGCCAATAGAATATTTGTTCAAGAAAAGATTTACGACCGCTTTATTGAGGCATTCACCGAAGAAGTAAAGAAGCAAAAAGTTGGCAATGGTATAGACGAGACCGTAACTGTTGGGCCGTTAATTAATGAAGCAGCACTACAAAAAGTTCAACGATTAGTACATAATGCGGTTAGTTTGGGCGCTATAGTAACCACCGGTGGTAAGCCTCACGAATTGGGTAAAACCTACTATGAACCCACTGTTTTAGCCGGCGTTACCGAAGAGATGGGCTTTGCAGATGAAGAAATATTTGGTCCTGTTGCGCCTGTTTACTCATTCAAAAGTGATAACGATGTTATTGCCATGGCCAATAACACCAATGCAGGTTTAGCCGCTTACTTTTACGCAAATGATTTAAGCAGAGTATGGAAAGTTGCTGAAGCACTAGAATATGGTATGGTAGGCGTTAACACAGGCATGATTTCTACAGCGGTAGCTCCTTTTGGGGGAATCAAAGAAAGTGGATTTGGCAGAGAAGGTTCTAAATACGGTATTGATGAATACGTTACCATGAAGTATGTGTGCATGGAAGTTTAGAATGAGTTTTAAATTACAAATAATTGGTGCTTTGTGCTGATTTGGAAATTCATAATTGACCATACATAACTTAATTAGGCGATTAGGCGATTAGGCGATTAGGCTAAATTTGATGAAATTGAGTTATTCTTTTATACTCCAAAACCATGACGCATGCAACTTAACCCAACAACCGTTATAACGGGTTGTAATTCAGGTATTGGCTACCAAACAGCCCTAAAATTGGCCAAAGATGGGCACAGTATTATTATGTTGGCTAGAGACAGTAAAAAATCAAAGGATGCCTTTGATGCCATAAAATCTAATTCGCTTAACCAAAGTGTCGATTTTATTCCCGTAGACTTATCACTTTTAGGTTCTGTAAGAGATGCCATTGACACCATAAAAGCTAAATACGATAGAATTGATTGCTTAGTTAATAACGCTGGATTGTTGTCCAGAAAGCGCGTTATAACAGAAGAAGGCCATGAACTAACAATTGCTGTGAATTATTTAGCTCCGGTTTTGTTGGCTCAACAATTAACACCACTGATGACAAAATCTGAAGACGCTCGCATTATTCATGTTAGCTCTGCAGTATACAAAAGTGGCAAGGTACCCTTTGATAGTTGGCATAAAGAAGGCAGTTACGTTGGAAATAAAGCCTATTCAAACACAAAAATGATGCTTGTAATGCACGGTTTAGATTTGGCAGAAAGGTTAACACCGCAGAACATATCGGTAAATAGTTTACACCCAGGTATTATAGCCACGGATGTTTTTAGGGAGTTTCCTACCATTTTACGGAAAATTTTATTGCTGTTTTTAGCCTCACCAGAAAAAGGAGCCGAACCAACACTAGCATTGGTAAATGACCCTAGATTACGAGGGGTTTCTGGCGTATTTTTCGATAAAAAAAAGATGCAAAATATTCTACCTTACGCATTAAATCTCGAGAATAGAATGAAATTAGCCGAGCAAACCGCTATTTGGCTAAATGTGCATCACGCTGCTTAATTATATAACCTTTTTAGGATTTTGAATATGGAAACCATGATTGAGCTAAGCAAAAAGGACACAAAAATTGCCATTGCAAATGGTTCATTGCGCTCATTTCTAGTCAAAAAACAGCAGTGGATTCACCAACCTACAGATCCTGGTTGGGGAAAATCAGATGATGAAATGTTCCCAGTTATTGGCCCTACTAATGCGGTTAAATCTCAAATAGAAACCCCTAAAGGCATTAGTAGCCTTGATCAACACGGAATCTTAAGAGCCTTAGATTGGGTGCTGATTCTACAAAGTGAAGTTTCTGCACTCTTTGAAAAACGATACACGGCCAATACACAAATTAAAAACCCCAAATACCCAGGGAAATCAGATGTTCCTTTTTTACACTGGACCTACGATTTTGTGTTAAAAAAACGCTTTGTGCTAGACGAACAAGGTTTATTAGTGCAGTTTACCATAGATGCTGACCAAGCTATGCCCTTTCAGATGGGTTATCACCCTGCATTTAGGCTAGAAACCAAAGAAGTGAGTATTAATTGTAGTGATCAAAATTTTAGCTTTGATCAAATCTTTAAATCTGGTGAGAAAGCCTTCCCCCTAAAAAACTGTCACGAATTAACCCTCATTGATGGCAAAAAAAGAAAACTAATGATTAAAACGGAAGGTTTTGGCCACTTCATGTGCTGGACAGAAGTATCTAGTATGATATGTATAGAGCCAATTACGCACTATCCTGTAGATTTTGATCTGTCGCAATTCTCTGCTGAAGCATTTCATATAAATGAAAAAGGCACTGTAAGCTTCTCTTTTTGGTTAATTCCTAAGTAGGACTTGCCTTTTTTATACTTGAATTCGTAATCTTAACGCTGTTTTTCTAATTGAGTAATCAAAATACCACACATCCCAATAATAGAAAGTGTATACGTATGAAAAGATTTAGCTTGTCTTTTTCCTCATTAATTTTCCTGTTGTTTTTAGCCGCATTTACCAACACAAGCATAGCACAAAATAGCATTGATCAAAGCAGAAAAACCGCCATCACAGACGCTGTTAAAATTGTAAGTCCGGCTGTTGTAAGTATTGGAGTTAAACAAATTGTAGCGGGCCAAAGAACCTACAATCCATTTTTTGGCGTTATTACTACACCCAATCAAGAAGTAGAATCTACTGGCTCTGGCTTCATTATTAGCGATGATGGCTTAGTAGTGACAAACCAACATGTTGCTGGAGAAAATGCTTCAAGCATTCAAATCACCCTGTCAGACGGCAGTATTCATGAGGCAGAACTGCTTGGAAGCGATGAGTTAACAGACTTATCAGTTTTGAAGATAAAAGATGGTGGCCCTTTTCCATTTTTAGGTTTTGGAGATTCAGAAAGTGTCCTTGTAGGTGAATGGGCTATTGCTGTGGGCAATCCTTTTGGGCTATTCAAAGATGGACAAGCAACTGTTACTGTTGGGGTAGTTAGTGGCACAAAACGAGATTTCAAACCAGACCCAAATGACCCTCGCATTTATGTGGATATGATACAAACTGATGCCGCAATTAATAGAGGGAACTCTGGGGGACCTTTAGTGAATGCTCTTGGCAATGTTATTGGAGTAAATACCTTTATTTTTACTGGAAATACGAATTCTGGTTTTGTAGGACTCGGTTTTGCTATTCCAAGCAATAGGGTTCGAAAAATTGTAGAACAACTTATAAATGAAGGCAAAGTAAGGCTAGATTATAATTTGGGTATGGATTTCGCCACCGTTACTCGAGAACTGGCTTTAAAATACCAATTACCATTACAGGGTTTATTGGTTGTAACCTTACAAAAAGATGGCTTAGCTTATAAAAACGGCCTATTACCTGGAGACATAATTTTAAGCATAAATGGGCAACGAACCCTGGGAGAACCTTATGCTTGGGCACTCCTCAGAGAGCAGGATTTACAAAAGCCATTGGATTTAATTATTTATAGAAATGGCCAACAATTACTAGCTTCAATTGACCTCAAATAATACCTAGTAGTGTGAGTAAATGTTCAAAGTAACGTGGAGATGCAACCAATATGTACAATACACCTGCTAAAGAGCCTGCAATGTGTGCATCATGATTAACCTTTCCTTTATTACGTTTACTTTCAATTAAAGAATAAATCAGGAAGCAAATACCAAAAACCATTGCCGGTATAGGAACAGGTATTAAAAATAGATACAGGCTTCTTGTCGGGAAAAACATGATAAAGGCAAAAACAACCCCGCCAACTGCTCCAGAGGCACCAAGCGTAGCAAAAAGCGGATTGGTTCTGTGCCTAAAAGCAGATGGAATTCCCGACATTATTAGACTGAAAAAATATAATCCGGCAAATTGTAAGCTTCCCATACTTTGCTCTATCACTGGGCCAAAGAAATATAGGGTCAACATATTTACACCGAGGTGAAGTAAACTGGCATGCATAAAACCGGATGTCAGTAGTTGGTACCATCTATTTTCTTTAAATAAATAATAAGGTTGCAGCATCAATTGCCGTTCAAAGTCTGCTGGCAATAACCTACCCGCTACATAACTAACTATGCAAGCAATGATAATAGAAGTGGTGAATGGACTTAACGTCATGAATTAAGAAAAAAAGGTGATGTGTTGAGCTATTTTTTAAGGAAACGAGCAATTATTTCTTCCGTCAATGCTTTATAATCTTTAGAGCCATTACAATCAGGATAAGCTTCATTTAGTGGTTGAATTTTCTGCATGGCTTTTGCAACGGCAACATTAGATCGAATTAGCGTTGTGAAAACGGTGTCTCCGAACATTTTTTTAAGTTGATCAACACTTTGTTGATGCATTTTTTTTCGTTGGTCGTATTTGGTAACAACAATGCCTTTTATTTCAACACTTAATTTGTGAGAATAGGTCAAATCAATCAAATTCAAGTACATCTGGCGCATACCTTTCAGGGCTAGAAATTCAGGCTCTGTAGGAATAATTAGGTAATCGCTGGCGGCTAGGCCGCTTAGGTTTACAATATTTAGTGAAGGGTTACAATCTATGAGAACGAAATCATACGGCAGGTCTTCAAGATGCTTTGCCAGTCTAAACTCGCCTTCCCCCATCCAAACGCTAGGATCTAAAAAATTAAGCTCAGAGGTTGCTGGCACAATATCAATGCCAATAGAAGTCTTTTGAACTAACTCTTGCAAAGGTACGCCCTCAGCAAGGGCAAGCACACTTCGTCTTCCCTTTACCATTAAACCTGTTGCCGTGCCTAAATAGCCAGCTGGATCTAAATCTATTAGCAAAACCCTAAAACCTTGTTCCATGAGATTCATGCCTACATTTAGAACAGTAGTGGTTTTGCCTGTTCCCCCTTTTAAGGAAAGAAAACAAATAGTAGTCATTGGTTTCGTTTTGAACTTAGTTTGTTTGTTTAAAAAGCGCCGAGAGTATGTTAGTTATCTGACAAACTACCGGTTTACTAAAATATCGAAGCCCCGAACTTGCTAATTCACAAAAAAAACAAGTATTCTAAGCTACGAAAATATCATTTTTTTGTACTTATCAGACGAAGATTATAAAATTTTATGTGTTCTACTAAAACTACTTCAAACAAACTTATACTATTTATAATTGGCTGGTTCATTCTAAGTAGTTGCGGCGTATTGGGTATGAATAAAATATCTAGAACCGCTAGCACTGACCGGCCTTCTTCTACAACTGTTATCAAGAAGCCCAATAAAAGGGTTCCTAACTCAATACGTTCCACAGCAGGAACAGCAGAAAAAAATAAACCGGTATTTGTGCCACTATCTGCTCCAACAATCATTTCCAAAAAGAATACCCCTTTATTTTTGGAAGAAGGCGTAGCTAGCTGGTATGGCCCAAATTTTCATGGCAAAAAAACCGCTAACGGAGAAACCTATGATATGCACGAAATTACAGCTGCGCATAGAACCTTAGCATTTAACAGCGTTGTTAGAGTTACTAATATTGCTAATGGCAAGTCAGTAGATGTACGAATAAATGACCGAGGCCCTTATGCCAAAGAACGCATTGTAGATGTTTCCAAAAAAGCAGCAGAGAAGTTGGATATGATTCAAAGTGGTACAGCCAACATTCGGCTAGAGCTAGTTGAAGGAACCGCACCTGACATGAATACTTTTTGCAGCTTGTGTGAGTCTTTTACCATACAGCTTGCCGCCTACAAGAATCTGTTTGATGCCAATGTAGAAAAAGACAAAATCAAAGGCGCATATATTAAAGTGTCTTTAGTTGATGGCAAGAAATTATATCGGGTGTTATACGGGAATTTTGATAACACAGAAGATGCAGATGCGGCGCTGCGTAGACTGAGAAAAGAAGGGATTGATGGCTTTATTAAGCAGTTAGATAATATTTAGTAATATCATATTTTTGGAATGGACACGACCTTATTAAAGGTTTACAATGGAATAGATTAATGCTTTAAACCCACGCAAAATTATGTCAAAGAAGAAAGTCGTTATCATCGGTACGGGCTTTGGTGCTCTAGGAACAGCATCCAGATTATTAAGCCAAGGCTTTGATGTAGAATTATTTGAAAAAAGAGATGCTGCTGGCGGGCGCGGATATGTTTATAAGCAAGATGGATTTAAGTTTGATGGCGGACCCACAGTTATTACCGCACCCTTTATGTTTGACGATATTTGGGAATTGGCTGGTAAAAAGAGAAGCGACGATATTACCTTTGTTCCCTGTGATCCGTTTTATCGCATATTTGATCACCATGGAACGCCGTTTGATTACAATGGCGATGAAGAGTTTATTCTAAGCCAAATAGATAAATGGAGCCCTGACGATAAAGAGGGCTATAAAAAGTTTATAAAATCTACAAAGCCCATCTTTGATAAAGGCTTTACTGAACTGGCTGATAAGCCGTTCCTGAAAATAACGGATATGCTAAAAGTTGTGCCTGATTTAATCAAATTAGGTTCCCATAAATCAGTTTATAAATATGCTGCTGGTTTTGTGAAGAATGAATTTTTACGCAGAGTGTTTTCTTTCCATCCGCTGCTTGTGGGTGGAAATCCTTTTGATACCACCTCAATTTATGCCATGATTCATTATCTAGAGCGCGAATGGGGCGTTTGGTTTGCAATGGGTGGAACTGGCGCCATAGTAGATGCAATGGTCAATTTAATTGAAGGACAAGGTGGGAAATTCCATTACGAGACAGAAGTAGCTAAAATTATTGTTAAAAACGGAGCGGCTAAAGGCGTTGAACTTAAGTCGGGAGATAAAGTTGATGCCGATTATGTGGTATCAAATGCAGATGTAGCCTTTACCTACATGAACATGATTGACTCAACAGACAGAAGAAAATACTCTGATGCTAAGCTGGCCAGAATGAAATACAGCATGAGTTTATTTGTGATCTATTTTGGCACGAAAAAGAGGTACTTAGATTCAAAGTTAAAACATCATAATATTATTCTTGGTGAGCGGTACAAAGGCTTGTTAAGTGATATTTTCCATGATTTCAAGCTTGCAGATGATTTCTCGCTATATCTACACATGCCAACATTTACGGATTCATCTCTTGCGCCTGAAGGACATGAAAATTTCTATGTTCTCTCACCCGTTCCGCATTTAAAGGGTAAAACAGATTGGAATGAGATGGCTCCTATTTACAAGAAAAGGATTTACGACTTCCTAGAAGAAAATTATTTGCCTGATCTGCAAGAGAATATCGTTTCAGAACATTATATAGATCCGCTTCACTTTGAAGGTACCCTAAATTCTTACTTAGGCTCTGCATTTAGTGTTGAACCACTTCTTACACAAAGCGCATGGTTTAGACCTCATAATGCCTCTGAAGATGTTAAAGGCTTGTATTTTGTAGGTGCAGGCACCCATCCAGGAGCAGGATTACCAGGTGTACTGAGTTCATCAAAAATTGCTGAAAATCTTATAGTAGCTGACGCAAAAGCAACTATGGTAAGTGTATAATTTTACGTAATTAGGCGCTTTTTACAACAAATAACATACAACTCTATTGGAGCTTGATTAACTAGTTATTAATTCATTAGTTATTGTCTACAAAACTGTAGTTTTATAGCTATGAAATAGAGTTATTTATGAAAAAGTATGATTTAGGTATAGCACTTGGCGGTGGTGGAACAAGAGCTTTTTCTCATTTAGGCGTATTACAAGCTTTAAAAGAGGAAGGTATTGAAGCCGATATTGTTTCTGGAACAAGTGCCGGTTCAATCGTTGGAGCGTTTATAGCTGCAGGGTACACTCCACATGATATAAGCGATTTAATGAAAAAACACAGTCTTTGGACCTTTGCAAAAGTGCTAGTTCCTACTGTTGGCATTATGAGTTTAGATAAAATGGGTGAGCTACTTAAAAAGCTTCTCGATACTGATTCAATTGAAAACCTAAAGAAACCGCTAATAATTGCCGCTACCAACCTGAATTCTGGACAGATAGCTTATTTTGATAAAGGACCTTTAGTAAAGTCCATACAGGCAAGCTCTTCTATTCCTGTATTATTTTCACCGGTGATAATGGAAGACGGAGATCATTATATAGATGGTGGCGTACTTGATAATTTACCCGTTAGGCCATTATCAGACTACTGCAAAAATATTATTGCGATTAACCTAACCCCTGTACAAAAAGTTGATACGTTTGAAAGCTTAATCGACATAGCAATTAGGAGCTTTGAGATTGGTATTCGGGTGGATAAAAATCACCCATCCTTTGATAACTGTTATATCATAGAGCCTAAGGGCTTAGAAAAGTACGCATTTTTGAATGCTGATAAAGCCGATGAACTATTTGAAATTGGTTATGAAACGGCAGATGCTGTACTAGATGAGATAAAAGACTTTCTGAAATAACAACAGATTTAAAACTTCCCGTTTAAAATGAGGTATTGTTTTAATATTTATCTGCCTATTCTTTTCATTATTATAATCAGTTTTATAGTAAGCCCTATTTTTGCGCAAAATAGCAGTTTTGAAGAAAGTACATTTAATGGTGAAGGCAGTCTAAATATACATTGGCATGAGTCAAACCCATTTATTTACTTTAATAAACAAGGTAATCTAGCAGGCATTGAGTTTGAGATAATTACAGGTTTTCAAGATTATTTATTCAGCAGATATAGTACAGAAATAGAACTGAATTGGATATTAGAGCCTTCCTTTTATGATGTATTGGATAAAGTAAAAACCTCTTCAGAAAGTAATCACTTTGGTGCGTCTGCCCTTTCAATTACGGATGAACGCAAAAAGGAAATAGATTTTACTAATCCCTATTTCTCTGATATATCTGTGCTAATTTCTTATGGGAATAACTTGACAATTACCAAGCCTGAAGATTTTAAATTAATGGCTGACAGTATGACTGCTGTAACAATACGAGGTACAACTTATGAAAAGATGTTGCTTGATATACAAGACGAGATAGGTATTGAGCTTAAAATTAATTACGTACCAAGTTATGTCAATGTTGTTGAAAATATTCTGACAAAAGAAGGACAGTTTGGATTTATTGATTTACCAATTTACTTACTCTTTTTGGAGGATGGTGCCAAAATAAAACGACATGATTTTTTCACTAATTCTGGAAGTGGATTTGGTTTAATATTACCAAAAACCAGTGATTGGAAAGCTCCCTTTGATGAGTACTTATCTGATCCTATTACACAGACTAATATTAGGAAAATTTTAGAAAAGTATTTGGGCAACGACATTTATTTATTCATGAATGAATTAAATAAAGGACCAGAAATACAAGAATCTATTCTTGCAAAAGAAAAAGAACTGGTACAGAAATCCTATAATGACGCAACATCAATTTTAAAAAGAGAAAAAAAGATTCGTTTCTTTTTAAGTATTACTATTACGTTTATAGTTCTGTTGCTTTTATTGCTTCTTTTTTTATTCTTTTATGTAAGTAAAAAAAATAAACGATTACAGTTGTCAGAAATAAAACTGATTCATGAAAGAGATATGCGTTCAATGAACAACAAACGTCTAATGAACCGTAATGTTCAATTAAATACCATAAGCGAAGAAAAAAACACCTTATTTCACATGGTTGTACATGATTTGCGAACACCTATTAACAATATTCAGGGGTTAATAGAGCTATTTCAAAACGAAGAGATAAAACTTAAGGAAGACGAGCAAAAACCTTTATTGAAGAAAATGCATGAAAGTTGCATTAGAATGAACAAACTTATTGACCAAATCTTCTCTTCCGAAAAAGGCGGAATTCAAAAAAAGAATAGCTTAAATGAAGAACTAGACTTAGTTGAGTTATTTCAAAATATGCTTGATTATTTTACCACTAATGCTCGCAAAAAGCATATTGAATTAGTTATAGACAGCAAACCTAATAGTTGCATAGTACATTCTGATTACTTGCAGCTAACGCAAATATTTGAAAACTTGATATCTAATGCTGTGAAATTTTCCCCAGAATATTCCAAAATAACCTGTTCTGTTAAATGTACCCCAACAGATGCTATTGTAGAAATTATGGATAATGGCCCTGGCTTTAACGCTGATGACAAACTCAGTTTATTTAAGATATTCCAGCCTTTAACTGCAAAACCAACTGGTGGAGAAAAATCTACTGGTTTAGGCTTGGCTATCGTAAAAAGATGCTGCGATGCTATTGGTGCTAAGCTAACGCTAGACGACGACTACAATAAGGGTGCTTTGTTTATAGTAACTATTCCTAAAAATATATAAAAAAGAAGGGTATCTAGTTATGGTACAAGACACCCTCAAAATCAGCTTCTTTTAGCTACAGTGAATCTTATTTGATGGATTTTTGTAGATTTTCCCAATCACTTAGAAATTTCTCAAGACCAAGATCTGTGAGTGGGTGTTTTAGCAACTGCTTAATAACACTTAATGGCATGGTAGCTACATCAGCGCCAAGTCTTGCAGACTCAAGTACATGAATCGGGTTTCTAACAGAGGCAACTAATACCTCGGTATAAAATCCATAATTCTCATAAATATCAACGATATCTGAGATCAAGTTCATGCCATCTGCTGAAATATCATCTAAACGACCTACGAAAGGCGAGATGTATGTGGCGCCAGCTTTTGCGGCTACTAATGCTTGCGTTGCAGAAAAGCAAAGCGTACAGTTTGTCTTAATTTCTTCGTCTGTAAAGGTTTTAATGGCTTTAATTCCATCTAAAGTTAGCGGAACTTTAACAACCACATTTTCTGCTATGGCGGCCAACTTTCTACCTTCGGCTATCATGCCTTTGTAGTCTGTTGATACTACTTCAGCAGAAACATCGCCTTCTACAATCTCACATATTTTTGCGATGTGGCCTTCAAAGTCTTTGACCCCAATTTTAGCACATAATGATGGATTAGTGGTTACACCATCTAAAATCCCCATGTCATTGGCTTCTCTAATTTCATCTAAATCTGCTGTATCTATAAAAAATTTCATGGTATTGGGGTCTATTCTATTTTATGTTCAGGTATTTGAATAATGCTCCTAAGTTTTTTGTTAAATTGGAGCATAAAGATTTCAACCAATATAATCATTCATTCAGCATGAGTTCACGTGCATCTTCATTTTATCTGGGATTACTATCAGGCTTAGCCATTGGGGCCGTATCTGCATTATTATATGCACCTGATAAGGGAAAAAACACCCGCGACAAAATCACTTACAAATTTAATAATACGGTAGTTGAGCTTGGAGACCTTCTTGATAAGCTACGCCATGAGAAGGATATTATTTCTGAAGCCAAACAAAAGGGGCAATTAGTTGTTGAAGAAGTTCAGCAACGTACCAGCGATTTGCGCAAAGAAGTTGATAGCCTACTTAATCGAATCAACAAAGAAGTAGAATAAATTAAAAAAGAAGGAGATGCTGACTGGCATCCCCTTCTTACGCAATCTGAATAGAAGCACTTTTTTAAGAAATGCGCCTATTCTCGAGCTCTTTGCTTGAGCTCTGATGAAGTCGTGCTTTAAAAAAGCTATGGGCTTTAGTCCATTACTCTTCTTAGGAAGGCAGGTTTTTCTCTATCTTCTGCATTTCTTGATTTAATGGTTCCACCAATACTATTTGTTGCAGGTCTAGCAAAAGGATTTAGCGTAGAAGCTGAATTATCTGCCTTGGTATTAGCTGATAAATCACGAACAATTGGTTGCCCAGCTTTTCTGAGTATCGCTGGCGTATCTAAATCTTTTAAGTTGTTTTCTCCTTTGTAAAAAGGCTGTCCACTACTATTGGAAGTGGTGTTGTTTCCCACCTTAATAGCATTGTTTGTTTTTTGGGAAGCCGCGCTACTGTTGGAAGAAGCCAAAGGATTAAAACTTTTGTTCGCATTCAGACTTGATGAAGTATTCAAGTTAGGCATGCGGTTTAATTCAACAGGTTTAGCTGCTTGAAAAGTAGTTTTACTATTCTTATCCGATAAATCAAATCCTGTTGCAATAACAGTAATACTTAGATTCTCACCCATATTTTCATCTAAAACCGTACCCATGATGATTTCAGCATCTTCGCCGGCTTCTTGTTGAATAATATCTGTAGCCATAGTAGTTTCGTGCATACCAAGATCATTTCCTGCTGAAATATTAACTAGTACATTTCTAGCGCCTCTGATGCTAACGTTATCTAATAGCGGAGAGTGTATAGCCTCTCTAGCTGCGATTTCTGCTCTATCTTCACCACTGGCTGTTGCAGAACCCATGATTGCAGCGCCTCCATCTTCCATAGTGGTACGAACGTCAGCAAAATCAAGGTTAATAAAACCAGGTAATAGAATTAGGTCTGAGATTCCTTTAGTAGCGTTATAAAGCACTTGATTAGCCATGTCAAAGGCTACTTTCATGCTGGTATTTTTCTCGATTATATCAAGAATACGCTCATTAGGGATTACGATAACCGTATCACAGGTTTTCTTGAGTTCTGCAATTCCCGCAAGTGCGCTAGCCATACGTTTACGGCCTTCACAAACGAAAGGTGTAGTTACAATGGCAACGGTTAGAATGCCTTTTTTCTTGGCCAAAGAAGATACGATTGGTGCACCGCCTGTTCCGGTTCCACCACCCATACCAGCAGTGATGAAGACCATATCAGCGCCTTCAATAGCATTTTCAATTTCCTGGCGATTCTCTTCAATCGCTTCGCGGCCTATTTCTGGTCTAGCGCCAGCGCCTAAGCCTTGGGTTAGCGATTTACCAACTTGAATAGTAACGTTGGCTTTATTTTCTTTAAGCACTTGAGCGTCGGTATTTAATGAGATGTACTCTACCTGAACAAGGCCTTTTTCTATCATATTGTTAACGGCGTTTCCGCCTCCGCCTCCGACACCTATAACTTTTATGGTTGCATTATCGGAATGCTGGTCGTCGAAGCTGAATCGTGGTTGCATAGGTTCGTAGTTCATATTTCTGGGGTTTTCCGCCAAAGGCGACTTCATTATGTATTGATTGCGTTATCTAAACTTTGTTGGACAAAGACTTTTTGCGTTTAAAGTTCTTTGAACCATTTCATCATGCGCTCTTTAATTCGAGCCATCATATCGTCCATATTCTTGCTAGTAGAGCTACCTGGCTTTTTAGGGTTTTCTGGTGCATTAGCTGAAAAATGCCCAGCATGCATAGCCTGCATAACAAGTCCTATACCGGTTGAATACACAGGGCTATTCACCTCTTCAATTAGGCCACCTGCTAAACCTCTTGGATAGCCTATTTTCACATCCATGCCAGTAATTTGTTGGGCCAATGGCTCTAAGTTTTTAACTAATGCACCGCCGCCTGTAAACACAATACCAGCACTTAATTTATCTGAGTAGGTGCTACGTTTAATCTCCATCTCTACAATTTCTACGATTTCTTGCATTCTAGCCTGAATAATTTGGCATAGAACAGCTCTAGAAATTTCTTTGGCTGGTCTTCCTGCAATGCCAGGAACTTCAATAACATCATCTATTTCCATGTAATCTACATAAGCCTCTCCGTAAGTATTTTTCAATTTCTCTGCTTGGTCTACTAAAATATTTAGCCCAATACGAACATCATCTGTTACCTTTTGTCCACCAATAGCAATTACGGCAGTGTGGCGTATGGTATTCTCATGGAAAACAGCCACGTCGGTAGTTCCGCCACCAATGTCTACTAGTACCACGCCTGCTTCTTTTTCTTCTTCGGCTAGAACGGCATAAGACGATGCCAAAGGTTCTAGGATAATATCGACTACTTCATAGCCTGCTTTTTCTACGCAGCGATAGATATTCTTTACGGCTGAAACCATTCCCGTAATAATATGTACGTCGGCTTCAATGCGCATGCCACTCATACCTATTGGGTCTACAATGCCATCTTGGCCATCAACGGAGAATTCTTGTGGTATTACGTGTATTATTTGTTGATCTGTAGGCAGCATAATTTGTTTAATCTCTTCAATTAAACGATCTACATCATCTTGAGAGATTTCTTGAGATAAATCACTTTTAGTAATAGCACCACGGCTTCTAATGCTATTGATATGATCGCCAGCTATTCCCACATTCACAGCACGTACTTTTTTGCCTGAAGCGCGTTCAGCTTGCTCTACGGCAGATTTTATAGCGTTCATGGTACGTTCAATATTTACGACCACACCACGCTTAAGCCCTTCGCTTTTTGCTTTACCTACCCCAAGTATGTTAATACGCTCTTGGTCGTCTATTGAAGCTACAATAGCACATATTTTGGTAGTGCCGATATCTAAACCAACTACAATTCTCTCGTTTGGGTCGTTTGGGATTGTTTGCGTACTCATAAGTTCGCCTTTTAGACTTCTCTGGTTATAATTTGATTGGGGAATCGTAAATCAACTTCGGTAAATGCTTGAATGCCTTTAAACTTTACCACTTGGCCGTGAAACAGCTTCCAACTTGCAAGTTTTCTATCGAAATGGTCGTTTCCGAATGATATTTTCACGCCGTTATCATTGGATAGTGCCGTAACGCCAAACTCTTTATTGTACACCACTTCGCTAATTGTGGCATTTGAAAACTTATCTTTTTGAAGACTCGTCAAGAACAGACTTAGCTGCTTAAAACTGGCACTTGTAAGTTGCCCATTTTGGTGTTTCTTTGCGGAATAACCGTGCAGTAATGGGATATCAAGAAACTTGTGTGTTGGTTGCATAATTACGCCATCAGCGTCAATCATAGCGAATATATTACCGTCTATTAGCCATGCAATAGGTTGTCTCTCTGTGATATATATTCGCAAACTGCCGCTTGGCTCAACATATAATGAAGCTTCTTTTACATAGGCCAACTTTTGCAATTCTTCTACTAAGCCAATGATGTTCAACGAGTCTGCTTTAGTACCAATTACAGCCTTTGCAATGGCTTCTATTTGTGCATTATTGGTTAGTTCTGTGCCAACAATTTCTAGTTCATCAATAATAATGTCTCGTTGCGTGTACCAAATTGTAAAGCAGATAGTAATTGTAGCAAACAATGCTAAACCAAGCTTATATCTTCTAGCTGTTCGGGCTTCTTGCTTAGCTGAGAACTCATTCGTTGTGCTTTCAATCGACTCGTTAGCATTTGCTAGCTCATCAATATGTTTTTGGTCATCAAGCATTGTTCACCCCCGCATTTAGCAGTTCTGCATATTGTTCACCATAGAAATAAACGTCGCCAGCGCCCATGGTAATCACCATATCGCCGTCTCTAACCAGTTTGTTTAGGTAAGCTGGTAACTCGTTTTTGTCTTTTATATAATGCACATTTCTGTGGCCAAATTGCTTGGCTGTGTCCGCAATTAGCGCACCTGTAACGCCTTCAATAGGCTTTTCTCTTGATGGGTAAATATCTGTTAGCACAAGCTCATCTGCATCAAAGAAGGATGATCCAAATTCTTCAAATAACTCTTGCGTTCTTGAATACAAATGTGGCTGAAATACGGCAATAATACGTTTGTCTGGGAAGCCATTTCGTGCTGCTTTTAGCGTTGCTTGAACTTCAGTTGGATGGTGTGCATAATCATCTATCACCATTATGCCTTGATTTTCTGCTTTAAGCTGGAAACGTCTAAATACGCCTTCGTAACGGGCAAGACCTGCCGCAATTTTTTCAAAAGACATTTCGAGTTCTAGACCTACAGCAATTGAAGCCAGTGCATTCATCACATTGTGCAGGCCCGCAGCCTTCACCTTTATGGTGCCAAGTAACTCTCTTTCAAAGCTAACTTCAAAGTGGGTATTAAACCCATCATTTTTGATAGCAGTGGCTCTAAGCATCGCTTGCGGAGAAGTACCATAGGTAACTAGTCGGCGTTTAATTTGCGGAATGATACTGCGCGCATGTGTATCGTCTAAGCACAGTATTACAGAACCGTAAAACGGTACTTTATTCGCAAAATCTATAAAAGCATTCTTAATATCGTCTAGATCATCATAAATATCGGTGTGATCTAAATCAACGTTAGTAATTACTGCTAATGATGGACTTAGTCTGAGGAAGGTACGGTCAAATTCGTCGGCTTCAACTACAACAATATCACCTTGGCCAACTACGGCGTTGGTTTTATCGAAACTATGCACTTTACCACCAACAATAATAGTTGGGTCAAAATCGCCTTCCTGCACAACTAAACCTGTCATGGTAGTTGTAGTCGTTTTTCCATGAGTTCCTGCAATACCAATACCGTATTTCATGCGCATAATTTCAGCTAACATAACGGCACGTTTTATACAAGTAACGCCTTTTTCAAGAGCAGCTGCTGTTTCAACATTGTCTTCGGCTTTTACCGCAGAGGTATAAACCACTACATCTGCGCCAGCAATATGCTCAGCCTTATGGCCAATAAATACCTTGGCACCAATTTCTTCTAAGCGTTTAGTAGTTTCAGATGCCGTACCATCAGAACCACTAACCTTAAAGCCTCTGTGCAATAGAATTTCTGCAATACCACTCATGCCAATTCCCCCAATACCAACCATGTGTACGTGTTGGGTTTTACCAAAAAGTGGTTGTGAAACGATATGTTTATCTATTGGTGTCATGCTACTATTCTGGTTGTTTGAATGGCTAAATCAGCTAATATTTCATCTGCAATTCGGTCTGCAGCGTCAGTTTTTGCTAATTTTTTTGCTTCAGCTATCATAGAACTCATTCTAGCTGGCTGGTCTAATACACTTTTAATGGTAAAGGTTAAATCTTGCGTTAATTTGGCATCCTCAAGTAAAACAGCTGCGCCAGCATCTGACATAGATTTAGCGTTGAAATACTGATGATTACCGGCTACGTTTGGGGAAGGCACAAGAATAGAAACCTTACCTAGATTCTGAATTTCACTTAATGAGCTAGCCCCTGCCCTGCTGATAACAACATCTGCGGCGCCGTAAGCAGCTGGCATATTATCTATGTATGCCATTAGTCTTAGATTCTCGAGTGTATTATGAGGTACAAGTTTGCACATTTCCTCATAATAGATTTCACCCGTTTGCCAAATAATTTGAAGCCCCAGCTTATCATGCAGTTCGGCTACATGCTTTACCATGGCTTGATTAATAGAGCGGGCGCCTAAGCTACCACCAATTATTAAAATAGTTGGTCTATTAGCACTGAATCCAAAGCTTTTAATAGCCTCTTCTCGTGGGGCATTTGTTAGGGTATTTCTTACCGGATTGCCATAATTCTGAACATTTTCGTTTGCCGAGAAATAGCTAGCGGCTTCCTTAAAAGCGATAAACACTCTTTTTGCATGCTTGGCTATCAACCTATTTGTAACCCCTGGAAATGAGTTTTGCTCTTGTACATACAATGGTAGTTTCTTTTTGCCAGCAACAAGCCCAACAGGTCCGGAAACATACCCTCCGGTGCATATTACAGCAGAAACCTTGTATTTATTGAAAAGTAGAAGCGTCTGAATGAGGGAAACGGCCAATTTTAGCGGGAACAATATATTGGAAAGAGTGAATCTTCTTTGGAAACCACTTATCCAAATAGCACTAATATTATAGCCTGCTTTTGGCACAGATTGCCATTCCATGTGCGTTTTCGTGCCAATGAAACGTATTGCCAATTCAGGACTTTTACGCTTTAAGGCATCTGCAATAGCAATAGCTGGGTAAACGTGCCCGCCAGTGCCTCCTGCAGCAACAATAATGGTATTGTGTAATTTATTCATTGCCATTATTGATACCCCGTGGCAAATTTAGAACTATAGGTACCTGTAGTTGAGGCTTGTACTTTTGAGCTTTTTTGTTGTTTAGAAATATTCAAAATAAGACCAATTAAAACGCCGCTAAAGAGCATACTTGTTCCACCATAGCTCACAAACGGCATAGGTAAACCCGTTACAGGCAACAAACCCGTTGCCACGCCTGCATTCACAAAAGCGTAAAGCGCTATCATTAGCGAACAACCAAAAGCAAGGAAAGCCCCCTCGTAGTCTACCGCCTTTTTTGCGGTGATCACTATTCCCCTAAAAAGTATAAAGCAATAGGTAAGCAATATTATGAGACTTCCAGCTAAGCCATATTCTTCGGCAATAATGGCGTAAATAAAATCGTTATAAGGTGCTGGAAGGAAATCTCTTTGGGTACTTTTGCCAATTCCCACACCTAAAAGCTCGCCTTTAGCAATAGCAATTTGTGCTTGCTGACCTTGATAACCGCTTCCTGTAAGTATTTCCTCATCTGGGATATTAACTACTTGGCTTATGTAGCTTTCAATTCTGGAAACTCTTTCAGCAGAGGAGCCCACAGCCACCGTTCCCCCAAGTATTCCCAGAAGAACAATAGCACCTAGATGCAGTATTCTCATTCTGCCAACAAAAAGCACGATTAAGCAAATGAAGAAAAGAATACCCGCCGTGCTAAAATCTTGAATTGCAATGAGTGCGCAGGTAATGCCAATCCATACCATTATTGGCACAAATGCTAGCTTAAAGCTGTGTATGTACTCTTGTTTAGCTGCTAATAAGTGGGAAACTCTGAGAATAAGCGCTACAGAGGCCAGAGTTGATGGCTGGAAGGAAAATCCGCCGATGCTGAGCCATCTTTTTGCGCCGTTGGTTATATCGCCAAATAGATGCACATAAAGTAATAATCCCCAAGAAATGAGTAACAATATGCTGCTCCATTTCAAGATTATGCGATAATCAACTTTTGATGTTAAAATAATGGCTAACAAGGTAATTGCCAGCTTAACTAAGTGGCTAGTAATTTTGCTTTCAACGGTACTTCCATTTAAAGTTCCATAGTAGCCAATAGCCGAAAACACGGCCAATACCCCAAATATTGCCAACATTATTACAGCTGCAAGAATACCTCTGTCGCTGTGCGATTTATCAATAGGATCTAGTATGCGGAAGCCGCTGTTATAATCTGAAGCCGTATTTATAGTGGTGAATTTCATGATTTACCTCCACCTTTTGCTGCACTGGCGTTTAGGCTATTACTGGCTTCTACAGTCTCAGATAGTGTTAGAACAAGCTTTCTGAATTGATTGCCACGATCTTCATAATTTTGAAATTGATCAAATGAAGAGCAAGCAGGACTTAAAAGCACAACCTCTCCTTTCTTTGCCATTTCAAAAGCTCTGCCTACCGCTTCTTTTAAATATTCAACAGCCTCAACGTGCGGCACCATATACTCTAATTCATGAACTATATGGTTTCGGCTTTCTCCGATAGCAATTACCGCATACACTTTGTTATGTATTTGGTCGAATAATTGACGGTAGTTATTGCCTTTATCTCTTCCACCCAAAATTAACACTACAGGTTCATGGAAGGCGCTTAAAGCATACCAAACCGCATCAATGTTGGTTGCCTTTGAGTCGTTTACATAAGATACGCCATTAATTGTAGCTACCTTTTCCATACGGTGAGCAACTCCCTTAAACTCAGAAAGGCTGATTTTTATCTTTTCTAATGCTACATCTGAAGCCATGGCTACAGCGGTAACGGCTAAAGCATTAGCGATATTGTGTTGACCTTTCAGGCCTAGCTCTTCAATGCTAATAACGCTTGTTTCAAGGCTATCTTGACGATGAACAATATGCCCGTCACGAATAAATGTGCCGTTTAAGCCGTGGTCTTTTTTTGTACTAAATGCCAATAAGTTTGGCTTTGCGCTTTCTCCCTTAAATGACTCTTCTAAGATGTGTTTGCTTAGGTTTTGATCTTCAATGTTGAATACCAAGGAATCTCCCGAACCTTGATTTTTATAAATTCGGTATTTAGCAGCTGCATAAGCAGCAAAATTGTTCTGGTAGCGATCTAAATGATCTGGCGTAATATTTAGGATTACCGATACTTTTGGTTTGAAACTATCAATATGATCTAGTTGGAAAGAACTGACCTCTAGTACTGCTTCAACATCATGTGTTCTATTCATTAATAAGCTGGAAAATGCCAAACCAATATTCCCGCCAACAATGTAATCTCGTTTTGCAACGCCCCAAAGGTGGTCTAGCCACGAGGTAACAGTGGTTTTTCCGTTAGTTCCCGTAACAGCGATAATAGGCTCTGGATTAAACCAAGACGCTACTTCAATTTCAGAGAATACTTTTTTGCCGTTTTGAAGGTAATGCTGAACTAATGGCGATTGAGTTGGCACGCCTGGACTAACCACCAAAAAGTCACCTGCTTTAGCCAGATCACTATGTTTACCTTGTTCGGCATCTATGCCATCATTTGCTAGTTGTTGAATAATACTCGAACCGACTGTGCCCGAATCGGTCAAGAAGACAATAGCACCTTTAAAACGCAAAAGCCTAGCAACAGCCAAACCACTTCTGGCGGCTCCAACAACCACTATATGTTTACCAGCAACGCGTATCATAGAATTAATTAAAGGCGATTATCTTAGTTTGAATGTGAGTAGACTGAAAATGGCTAGCAGAATAGAAATCAGCCAAAAACGAACAACGATTTTGCTTTCTGCCCAACCTTTTTTTTCAAAATGGTGATGAATAGGTGCCATCAGAAATAGCCTCTTGCCTTCACCATTTTTTCTTTTTGTATACTTAAACCATGATGTTTGAAGTATTACCGAAACCGTTTCAAAGAAAAACACGCCACACACTATGGGCAGTAATAATTCTTTGTGCAACATTATGGCTAAAGCTGCAATTACGCCACCCAAGGCTAATGAACCTGTGTCTCCCATAAAGACCTGCGCTGGATGCGTGTTATACCACAAAAAGCCCAAACAAGCACCAAATATGGAGGTCGCAAATATGGTTAATTCATGCGCTCCAGGTAAATAAAGAATGTTCAAAAATTGTGAGAAATCTACCCTTCCAGACACATAAGCAATAACGGCAAGAACCCCAGCAACAATTGCTGATATGCCACTAGCTAGACCGTCTAGGCCATCTGTTAGGTTTACTGCATTGCTTACAGCCGTTACAATAAAGATCACTACGGGTGCATAAATTAGAATACTCCAACCATCGCCCAGTATCCCATAATCTAAATAATAATTTTTGAAAAAGGGAATCATGGTTAGAGTCCGGGTACCAGCGTCTAAAGGACTCAAATACAAGCCAATAGCCAGAATTAGCCCTACCGTTACCTGTCCAGCAATTTTAAAACGTCCGCTTAAACCAGATTTATCTTTCTTCACGGTTTTTATGTAGTCGTCTATAAAACCAACCCCGCCTAAAGCTAGTAACACAAAGGTGCTGAAGTAGAAGTAGGAAGAAGTAATATCCATCCAGAGCATAGCAGGAATAGTAATAGCTACAATAATGATAATGCCGCCCATGGTTGGCGTACCGGCCTTGGCTAAATGATTATCTAAGCCAATATCATCTCTGATTGTCTCTTGTAGTTGTAGACGCTGCAAGAAAGCAATCATCTTTTTCCCGAACAGTAAACTAATCAATAGAGCTGTTGCAGCAGCGAATGCTGCTCTTGTAGAAACAAACTGAAAGGCTTCTAGCCCTGGTGGTTGAAAATTAGCTTCTAACCAGCTAAATAGGTGATATAGCATTAGTTTGCTTCCTCATTTAGCTGTTGACTTCTTGCTTCTAGAGCAACCAAGGCTTCTTCGCAATCGTCAAAATGATGCCTAACGCCGTTTATTTCTTGATAGGTTTCATGGCCTTTACCAAGAATTATGATCAAATCGTTTGCTGTAGCATGGGCAATTGCATATTCAATTGCTTCTTTGCGACTCTGAATAACATTTACGCCTTCCTTGTTAGCAAAGCCTTTTAAAATATCTGATACTATTTGATGAGGATCTTCAGTTCTTGGGTTGTCTTGAGTAAGCACTATAAAGTGAGCATGTTTTTCAGAAACAGCAGCCATTTCTGGGCGTTTACCTCTATCACGGTCGCCACCACAGCCAAATACTACCCATAGCTTTCTGTTTTCGTTGAGTATTGAATTAATAGCAGACAACGTATTATCCATGGCGTCTGCCGTATGCGCATAATCAACTATTACCAGGGGTAGCACCTTTGAGTCTTTGGCAAAACTAATAAACTCCATACGGCCAGCAGCTGGAAGTAAATGCTCTGTTGCTTCTTGCATTAGTAACTCATCTGCGCCTAATACTTTTGCCATCTGCCAAGCTGTTACAATATTCCTGGCGTTAAATGCGCCTATCAAATGCGTTTTTAGCAGCGTAGAGCCCATCGTAAACTCCATGCCCTCCGGACTCATTCCCAGCATAGCACAGGCTATACTAATATCCTTATTTGGCTTTTTCTCAAAGCTAAACTGGCACACTTTTGCCAAAGTTTTAGCCATAAAGGAAGCATATTTATCATCGCCATTTATTACGGCAACGGCAGAACTGTTCAAATTTTTGAAAAGCTTATACTTTGCATTTGCATAAGCCTCCATAGTTCCGTGATAGTCTAAATGATCTCTGCTTAGGTTGGTAAAGCCAGCTACGGCAAATTCAATAGCCGCCACACGCTCTTGATCTAAAGCGTGGCTAGACGCCTCCATTACCACCACTTTTGCGCCTGCACTTAAGCAGCTATAAAAATCTTTTGCTAATTCAAATGGATCCGCTGTAGTTAGTTTTGCTTCGGTTTTTTTGCCATCAATAACCTTGCCTGCAGTACTCAATAAATCGGCTTTTATGCCGGCTTTATTCAGTAGTTGCCATAGAATTGTTGCTACCGTGGTTTTGCCATTAGTACCAGTAATTGCCGCAGTTTTTACTTGATGTTGAGGATTTCCCCACCACTGAAAACACAATTTAGCATAGGCTAAACGAGCGTTTCCAACTTTAACCAATCGCGCACTTTGCATCTTTGCTACCGCTTTTTGCGCATCGGTGAAGACTTCAGCAATAACTAAGCTAGCTCCACTATAAATAGCCTGCTCAATAAATTCATGGCCATCTACTTTAGCTCCATTTATTGCAACAAAAATGGCCCCTTCTGAAACCACTCGTGAATCTGTTGTTAATACAGAAAAATCAATATCTTGGTATAATGTAGAATAATCGTAGTTGTCTATAACCAAATTATTGATTGCCGGCAATAAGCTTTTTACTGTTCTACTGATAGTGGCGCTCATTATTTCAGGCCTCCGATGGCTAAATTGGAAAGCTCTATCATGCTGGTGGCTTTTCCTCTAATTGCTACATTTTTGCCTTTTTGCAATTTTTGGCCAGGCAATGGAAATTGGCTATAAACGGTGCCACTTCTGTTGATAGTTGGTTGTAAGCCTATGGCAAGCAATGTTCTTGTGGCCTGTCTCATGCTCATTCCACGAACATCAGGAATTTCAATCAACCCTTTTTCATCTTCTGTGGGAATAAATGCTTTAGCCACTAGCTCAATCTCATCTGCTACATGAATGGTATCGGCCATATTTCCCAAAGATTCTGAATCTAGAACTAGCGCAAATTCAGCTTTTCCCTTTTGGTTTACATCAAAATCTAGGTCATAAACCTCTTCAAAAGCAGCTATTTCGGAAGTTGAACGTCCTTTCCAAGTTGGATTTGGGATTCGTCCATCAAATTCACTTTTCTCTCTAGATTCAACTAACCAATTTTTATCAAAACCTTCATGAGCTGCAATACGCTCTGCTATTTTTCTGAAAATTGGCCCTGATGTATATCCCCCATAAATAGAGGTTTTAGGTTCTTCTAGCATCACAAAGCAAACGTACTCTGGCGCATCAGCAGGAAAAAAGCCCACAAATGAAGCTCTGTATGCAGCAGTATATCGGCCATTTTTAACCATTTTTGCTGTGCCTGTTTTTCCTGCAACGCTCAATCCTTCAATCTGCGCCCAAGATGCAGTACCCGAATCTGAAACAACTTGCTTAAATATGGGAACCAGTTCAGCAACCACTTTTTTGTCGATTGCTTGACGAACTTTTGTCGCCTTAAAATGCTGTTCCACATCACCGTATTGGTCAGCAATTTTATCCACGATGTATGGCTTCATAAGAACCCCATTATTAGCAAAAGCGGCATAGGCCTGAGCAATTTGTAGCGGTGTAGCCAACATTTCATAGCCAATAGACATAAATGGCTGAGTAACTTGGGTCCACTCCATAGGTTTTTTTAGTAAACCTGTTGATTCGCCTGGCAACTCAATATCGGTTTTCATGCCAAAGCCAAGGTTTCTAGCATATTGGTAGAAGTGGCTTTTTGGTATTCGGGAAGCGATTTCAGCCGTAGCAATATTTGATGACTTTGCTATAACTTCATCAAAGCGCAGGTTGCCCAGTGGGTCATGGTCTACCAGTGCAAGGCCATGAACGGAGCTTCGGCCATTCTCTGGTGTAACAAAGATTTCTCCTTTCTTTATCACGCCTTCATCTACCGCAGCAACAGCGGTAACTAGCTTGAAGGTTGAGCCTGGCTCCATCATATCAGCGATGGCGTAATTTCGTCTGTTTTCCTCAGATGTTGTGGCGGGTCTATTTGGATCAAAGGTTGGCCAAGAAACCATAGAACGAACTGCTCCTGATTTAATGTCCAAAACAATAACCACACCGGCTTTTGCCCTAGTTTTTTCAATGCCTCGTCTCAGCTCAGTTTCTGCAATTGACTGTATATCTACATCCAGAGTTGTGTAAATATTCTTGCCATTAACCGGCAGCTGCTTAGGTGCGCCTATATATTCAAACGATTGATTAAGCCTGCTTTTTCGTACTTGCTGCTTTCCCGGCTTGCCCTTTAACTCACTATTGAACTGTGCTTCTAGGCCAATCATGCCATCCATATTAAAGTTCACATAACCTAAAACATGGGCACCTAATTCATTAAAAGTGTAGGCACGCGTGAATTGCTTCTGTAAAATAACCGAACGTTCGCCCAATCCTTTCAAAGCGATGTAGGTTGAGTGCGGTAACTTTTTTTCTAATACCACATACCTACTTTTGCTGCTTTTTGCATCAGCAATTCTTTTTTTGTAGTAGGATGCTTTAACGCCAGTAGCTTTCGCTAAGATAGTGCTTACTGTGTCGGCTACTTTTGAGTTATAGCTTTTAAATCCTGGATCAATGGCTACTTTGTAAGCTGCGGTATTTGTGGCTAATAGCCTTCCATTCACATCGTAAATAGCGCCTCTTTGTGCCGGAATATCCTGCATTTCAACAGCTTGCTGTTTCCAAAGTGCACGTAAGCCTTCACCTGCAGAAAAATGCAGCCTAACTAATTGAATACCTACCGCTAGTGGCACAATCAAAAGAATGCCAGCTACGATAAATAATCGAGAATGTAGGGTTGAAGGGGAAAACATGGCGTTTTACTAGGGCGTTTGGAACGTATCGGTACGAATAAAATTATTTTTCTATAAATAAATCATGGGCTTTTGGCGCTTCAAAACCAGCATTGGTAGCTCTCTCGTGAATTTCTGATGGGCTTATAATGCGTTCGTATCTTCGTTGAAGCTCTTCTACTTTGTGCTGTGTGCTCTCGTATTGCAATAGCAATTGATTTCTTTGTTCGAATAATTGGGTTGTTTTGCGAACATGTGCTAAATACATAAAACCTAAAGAACCGATAACCACAGCAAAAACAATCATTTGTATATAGCTAAACAATGGTTTTTTGACGCTTGAACTATCGGAATCAGTAAAAATAGTTGAATTTTCTGTAAAGGATCTTTCTTTGAACGCCGTTTTTGGCTGCATATCCATATTTTCGCTAACAAAAGGAGATTTCTTGGCCTTTGGTTGCTCTTTAGTCACCTTCTTAAGCCTAGATTTCGTAGGCTTATCTTGTGATTTTACCCCAGTATTTGAGCTATAGATAAACATTTATTTACGCGTCTTTTGAATGGTTTTTCACCCCTATTCGAAGCTTTGCGCTTCTAGAGGCTTTATTTTGAGCAATTTCGTTCTCGTCTGGTGTTATAACTTTAGATTGCAATGGTTTAAACGGTCTGTGTAATTTCCCAAATAAATCTTTGTTCTCTTTTCCTTCAAAGGAGCCTGTCTTTAAAAATCTTTTCACCATTCTATCTTCTAAAGAATGGTAGCTAATAACGCAAAGGCGTCCGCCTTCTTTTAGTAGTTGCGCACTTTGATTAAGCACTTCTTCCAAAACTTGTAGTTCTTGATTTACCTCAATACGAATGCCTTGAAAAACCCTAGCCAAACTTTTATGTGCAAAGCGCCCCTTAACCACCGACTCAACTACTTGTTTAAGTTCTTCGGTTCTCTCTAGAGGTCTTGCAGCAACAATGGCGTCAGCAATAAGTCTACTTAATCGCTCTTCACCGTATTGGTATAAAACATCAGCTAATTGGTCTCGGCTGTAGTCATTTACCACCATTTTTGCAGTGAGCACAGAAAGGTCGCTCATTCGCATATCTAGCGGTCCATCAAATTTGTGACTAAAGCCTCGCTCTGCTGCCTTCAACTGGTGTGTACTAACGCCAAGATCAAGTAAAATACCTGATAGCTTGCCGTAATATTCAGGACCTAGTAAGGTTTGCATGTGCGCAAAATTGCCTTTAATGGGTTTAAATCTCTCGTCAGAACCAATGCGTTTTGCCGCAGCTTTGTGCGCTTCGGCATCTTGGTCTAATCCGAAAACTATAGCCTCTGAACTCAAGGCTGCTAGTATGGCTTTTGTGTGTCCACCGCCGCCCAAAGTCCCGTCTAAATAAAGGCCATCCTTATCAATAATTAGGGTATCTAAGCAAGCTTGTAAAAGAACAGGTTGGTGCTCAAACCAAGTATCTTGGCTATCCGCTAAACTCATCTGTTTCGCCTCCTAGCACACGTTCAACATTTGCTTGAAGATCTTCCGTTGACCAAGCATCCATTAGAATGTCTAGCTCGTTTGGCGACCAAATTTCAATATGTGAGCCACTTCCTATAAAGGTTACTTTGTCAGAAACATTGGCAAAACCTTGATGCTTAGCTGGTAGGCTAATTCTGTTTTGGCCATCTAACTCAATATCCTCAGCATTTCTGAGGAAGTATCTTATGGCAGCTCTGTCGTTTCCTCTGAAAGAATTCAACTTAGATAAACGCTCTTCAAATGCTACCCAATGCTCGTGTGGGTACAAATAGAGGCATTTATCTAGGCCATAAGTAAGAACAAAACGTGGTACACTATCTTCGAGGGCTTTACGTAGTTTCGCCGGCAGGGCTACACGCCCTTTGTTGTCCAACGAATGCTCGTATTCACCTTTGAACGATACCATGTTAATTTCGATTGCGTTATTTAGTAGATGAGTAAAGCTCTACCACTTTACCCCACTCTTACCCACAAAGTAGGATATTCATTCTATTGCTGCAAGATTCAGCTAATTAATTTTTAACAATTTTTATAGCATACACTAGATAAAGCCACAAAAAGGCCCTAGAAGCGGATTTTATTGCTTTTTTCGCTAGTAGAATAAAGTGGTAGGCACATCATCGCTAGCTTTTCCCCCTAAAGGCTGCATAAGTTCTAATAAATGTAAAGACTTACATTTTACTCCATCAAAACTATCTCTGAACCCCTATTTTAGGGCTTTTACCAAAACTGTATCTTTGTTGTGGGTAAAAATGGTTGAAACTGCGGGTCTTACAATTTGGACTTTCTCTGACCGCTTTGCATATCGAAGATCATTTATACTGCTTTGAATCGAAGAATACTTATCAATTTGAATAGACAATTTATGCTTATTTGGAAGACTTATTTTTTTTGTCCCCACAACAGGTTCTAAACTTTTAAGCCAAAGACAGCCAAGAAATAGGCCAAATGCCACAATTAAAAATAGTGAGTAACGCATAACAAAGAGTTTGATTGATTTGAAACCCCTACGTTTGCATTTATAGGTAGTTACAAAATCAAACATTGCTCATTTTTTTTATATTGCATTCCGTTTAGCTCGAAGCCTTAGTTCTAAAACCTTAAATAACTGCCCCTAAGTTGGTATAGCTATGTTTAAAAACATCAAAAGCAAAATTTTACCCTACGCTTTTTACTTATTTGTTACCGTTATTTTTGTTTTGGGTTTAGGTCATGCAAATCCCGATGACGTTTTAGGCAGTTGGTGGAGCTTAGTACCACCCTTAATGGCCATTTTTATAGCATTGGCATTCAAACAGGTAGTGTTAGCACTTTTTGTAAGTATATGGTCGGGTGCTTGGTTGCTAAACGGTATGGACGTTTCAGCCGTATTTACAGGTTTCCTTTCCGCCATGAGCGATCACATTTTACCAGCTGCGGCCGACCCAGATCACATGAGTATCATTCTATTTTCCCTACTAATTGGGGGAATGGTAGGCATTATTACCGATAACGGCGGAACACGAGGCGTTATTGCGGCCGTTACGAATTATGTGAAAACCAAAGTTGCAGGCCAAATCGCCACATCCCTCATGGGTTTCATTGTATTCTTTGACGACTATGCAAACACTATGGTTGTAGGCAACACCATGCGACCATTAACCGATAAGTTGAAAATTAGCCGTGCAAAATTAGCCTATTTAGTAGATTCAACAGCAGCGCCAATTGCAACTGTAGCACTAGTGAGTACCTGGATTGGCGCCATGGTAGGTTATATTCAGCAGGCGGAAGAAGCAATTCCTGGCTTTTCAGAAGCCCCTTACTTAACCTTTGTGAATAGCCTTCCTTATAACTTTTATGCCTTTTTCACCATCTTTTTTGTGATGGTAATTGCTATTTCGGGAAGGGATTTTGGTCCGATGCTTAAATCAAGAGTAGACCGATACAAAGCAGAATTTGATCCCAAATACGACAAATATCAGCTCTTTAAAGACAAACTAAAAAAAGACGAAATAGAAAAACCTACTTCTAGTGCCTGGAATGCAGTAATCCCCATTTTAATCTTAGTGATTGGCACTATAACAGGCTTATTTGCTACGGGTGAAGGCTCAAGTATACAAGATATTATTGCCACTGCAGACTCCTACTCATCACTACTTTGGGGCTCGCTTTGTGCACTAGCTGCAGCCATTGTAATGACAGTTGCCCAAAAAATGATGAAGTTTGAAGACACCATCAGAGCTATGATGAACGGTATGCACATTATGTTTGACGGATTATTAGTTTTGGTCATGGCTTGGGGCTTAAGCGAAATTACAGGTCAACTGAATACTGCGGGTTTTTTGATTGAAGTTTTTCAGGGAAGTTTAAACCCTATCTGGCTTCCCGCTATTGTATTATTATTATCCTTTGTAACCTCATTTGCAACAGGCTCTTCATGGGGAACCATGGGTATTTTAATGCCCCTTGTTTTACCGCTTACCTATAGCCTATGTCTAGAACTTGGTATTACTGGCGACGACCTAAATCAAATATTTTACGCTGCTACGGCCGCCGTTTTAGCTGGTTCTGTTTGGGGAGATCACTGCTCGCCCATTTCAGATACAACCATATTATCCTCTATCGCAACGCAATGCGACCATTTAGAGCACGTAAAAACCCAGCTTCCATACGCAATGGTAACAGGTATAACCTCGCTTGTAGTTACGGTTTTAGTAATAAACCTTGGCTTACACTGGTCTCTTGGATACGTAGTTGGTATTGCTGCTATGAGCTTTATCGTTTGGAAATGGGGGAAAACACCTGAACCAGACGATTATACCGAAGAAAGTGAAATCCTTGAACAGGCCTAAATGAAAGCCCAAAAATATTCAACCACAAGAACTAGAAGTGTTTTGGCTTTAAGTTCATTGCTACTAGTAGTACTTCTAAGTCTATTTGGGAGTAGTTGTTCCCAGAAAAGTAATGAGGAAGTAACCATATATATTGTTCGTCATGCAGAAAAAGCAGGTAACTCTACCATGCAAAATATTAAAGATCCACACTTATCTGCTGAGGGATATTTGAGAGCAAAACTACTGGCTAGCATACTTTCAAACGAATCTATAAACGGACTTTTTTCTACGGATTATCTTAGAACAACAAAAACACTTGAGCCTATTGCAGCTGAAAAAAGTCTAGCTATTGCGCTTTACAAAGCAAATGAAGTAACCCTACTTTTAGATAGTTTAATAACCGTGGGTGCGGGTAAAAAATACCTGATTAGCGGCCATAGCAACACCATTTTACCTATAATAAGCTATTTGAATGGCGCCTTACCACAAGCCAACATAAACGAAAATGAGTATAACAAGTTGTTCAAAATTATTGTGGGAACAGATACAACCTTGGTTGAGCGAAGCAGCTATTAATTAAGCGGCTGACATCAACTAAAACCAAGCAGTTTTGTAAGCCAAACATCTTTTTTGTCTAACTCTTTAAGACGGGTAGCTTCTTTTAATTCTTTGTACTTAAGTCTTTGTAATACGGGAAGCTGAATATCTCTGATGGGTGTATCGCTAAGGTTAGCAAAGCGCAAAAGCTCAATAGTTTCATCAAAGTCTGAACTTAAAAGCTCTTTTAGATCATTGGCTAAATAACAAGTTGGGGAAAAATCATTCAACCAAAAAACATAGCCTGCACCATTTAGATCGGTATCAAAAGAGAAGGCAAAATTTTCTGGCAGTTCATCGATACGCATATTCCTACTCAACCGTGTATTTAAGGCGCATGGTTATAGACGCCGATTTTTCTTTATCCATGGTATTAAATGCCCCAGACCAAGAATAATCCTCGTTTGAAAGTCTTCCCGTTATCTGGAAAATCCCCATTTTAGCGTCCATTACTTTTCCCAATTTCCCGCCAGACTGAATGGCTATTTGCTCTGCTCTAGAACGTGCATCTGCAGTAGCTTTGGCAATCATATCCAGTTTAAGCTCAGCCAGCTTTGTGTAGTAATACCTAGGAGGATTTGAAAATAGCTGCACCCCTTGGTTCAATAAATCGGTAATAGATCGAGAGACGTTTTCAACTTTATCTACTTCTTTAGAACGGATGGTAACAGTCTGTGAAAGCTCGTATCCAACAAACTCTTCGCCATTGTAGCGACCATCGTTCGAGTATTTAGATTGGGTTTGTTTGAATGTTTGAACTGCACTAAAAACCAATTCGGTATCTGCTATATTTTGGGATTCTAGATACCCTTCAACCAAAATTTTATGTGCTTTAAGCTCTGTGTAGGCAGATTTCAGGTCAATTTTTTGGCTGGTGAAACGGCCTTCCCAAACCACCAAATCTGACTCAAAATCTTGTGATCCCAGGCCTGTAACGGAAATACTTCTAACCGGATCATTCCTATGAATAATAGCATAAGCCAAAATCAACGCACTAATAACGATAGCTATCGAAAAGGTGATTGCTTGTCTGCTAGAAATAGATGGGGTGCTCATGTGGGGTTATGTACCAGAAATTTTAAGACACTGCGAGTTAACATATTGTTGATGTAAACAAGATACTGTAATGCGCTATCAATTATGAATTATGAATTTTTGTAATCCCGCCCTTGGTACATTTAATTCGCTTCGCTCATAAACACTCGGGCTACCTTCGATATCAGCATGCAGCGAGAATTTCTCCTTTCTCCTTTCTCCTTTCTCCTTTCTCCTTTCTCCTTTCTCCTTTCTCCTTTCTCCTTTCTCCTTTCTCCTTTCCCTTTCTCCTTTCTCCTTTTCTCCTTTTCTCCTTTCTCCTTTCTCCTTTCTCCTTTCTCCTTTCTCCTTTCTCCTTTCTCCTTTCTCCTTTCTCCTTTCTCTTTTCTCTTTTCTCTTTTTTTCTTTCTCTTTTCTCCTTTCTCCTTTCTCTTTTCTCTTTTCTCTTTTCTCCTTTCTCCTTTCTCCTTTCTCTAAATACCCTCCAACCTAAGCGCAGCGAGAGAGTGCTAAGTGCTGAACGAATGATACTCAGCGCAACGAATATATTATTAAATAAAGCGCTTTTTGAATAGGCCATAATCTTCGCACTACAGACCCGGCATCCACTATTTTTGCGTAAAGAAACAAGCCTAAGCGGAGCGTCAAAAAAATGACTGTTTGAAGCCGCCTCAAGCGGGTGAGTTCCATTTTTTTAGTGAAGTGTTGCTAGTTTTAGCATAAAAAAGTGCAGCCTAGAATTTTTGGTTCTTTTTTTTCATGAAAAAAGAACATCCGTCCACAATTCCATGGTCCCCGAGCGAAGCCGAGAGGCAGGTAGTATTGAGGGGAAAAGCAGCGGACAACGGATAGCGGATAGCGTGATAATGCCTGAATAGTGTTGACAAATTTAGTTAAGTGTTAGTTAATTAATATGCTAAGCCGTCAACGATGAGCAGTGAGTGAAAAAAAAGTACTCTCAATGAACCAACTACCTAATTATCTCCGTGACTCCGAGCCTCTGTGTCAAATTCTTTTGCGTCTTTACGTCTTTACGCCTTTGCGTTATAAAGTCCTTAGCGGCCTATAACTTAATTCCATGGTCCTCGAGCGAAGCCGAGAGGTAGGTAGTATTGAGGGGAAAAGCAGCGGACAACGGATAGTGGATAGCGGATAGCGTGATAATGCCTGAATAGTGTTGACAAATTTAGTTAAGTGTTAGTTAATTAATATGCTAAGCCGTCAACGATGAGCAGTAAGTGAAAAAAAAGTACTCTCAATGAACCAACTACCTAATTATCTCCGTGACTCCGAGCCTCTGTGTCAAATTCTTTTGCGTCTTTACGTCTTTGCGTTAAAAAGTCCTTAGCGGCCTATAACTTAATTCCATGGTCCTCGAGCGAAGCCCAGAGGTAGGTAGTATTGAGGGGAAAAGCAGCGGACAACGGATAGTGGATAGCGGATAGCGTGATAATGCCTGAATAGTGTTGACAAATTTAGTTAAGTGTTAGTTAATTAATATGCTAAGCCGTCAACGATGAGCAGTAAGTGAAAAAAAAGTACTCTCAATGAACCAACTACCTAATTATCTCCGTGACTCCGAGCCTCTGTGTCAAATTCTTTTGCGTCTTTACGTCTTTGCGTTAAAAAGTCCTTAGCGGCCTATAACTTAATTCCATGGTCCTCGAGCGAAGCCGAGAGGTAGGTAGTATTGAGGGCAGAATACAAATACGGAATGAACACAACGCACGGGTCACAATTCCAGTAAGGTAGTATTGAGGGTATTGAATATTGATATATAAAGCCTGCATTGGATGCACGTCACAATTCCAGTAAGGTAGTATTGAGGGTAAGTCTTATACAGACAAGAGTACTGGAGAGATAATGTCACAATTCCAGTAAGGTAGTATTGAGGGCTTATGTAATGACTGGCGCTGTTAATTATATTAGTCACAATTCCAGTAAGGTAGTATTGAGGGTGAAAGCTTTATTTATTACGAGTTGCATCCATGCTGAGTCACAATTCCAGTAAGGTAGTATTGAGGGTATAACCTTACCGATAGCAGAGCAGTTCAAGACAAAGTCACAATTCCAGTAAGGTAGTATTGAGGGTGTTATACGCTTTACAACAACATTAACGACTACGTAGTCACAATTCCAGTAAGGTAGTATTGAGGGTATAAAACCTGCATTGGATGTACTACTGTTCGATTCAGTCACAATTCCAGTAAGGTAGTATTGAGGGCAACATCAGCTGAACCACAAGGCGACATGTCAGGTCAGTCACAATTCCAGTAAGGTAGTATTGAGGGGAAAAGGAAAAGGATAATAATAACTAATGATATGGAGGTCACAATTCCAGTAAGGTAGTATTGAGGGCAACATCAGCTGAACCACAAGGCGACATGTCAGGTCAGTCACAATTCCAGTAAGGTAGTATTGAGGGGAAAAGGAAAAGGATAATAATAACTAATGA
>Ga0306871_1000001_pt1 | contig 151108 bp, 144 predicted proteins | sample AntRauMeHopE1497_FD_190447 | JGI IMG/M metagenome (GOLD analysis project Ga0306871, IMG submission 190447) | Saline lake microbial communities from Rauer Islands, Antarctica - Metagenome Hop E1 #497 (v2) (version 2) | ecosystem: Environmental > Aquatic > Non-marine Saline and Alkaline > Saline... | reverse complement strand
TAAGAAACTAAGTCTATCTCGAGGCAAAGTTAAAAGAGTTACTAGAGTTCAAAAAGCTAACGACGAATACGTATACGACATAGGAATGAAAAATAGTAGTCAGCCTTGGTTCTTTGCTAACAACATCCTAATCCATAACTCGGTGTATTTCAGTGCGTACAACATGTTAAAAGAAGATATCGATGCAGGAAAAGTACCCTGGGGTATTGACAGTGTTATTAAACTGTATGATCAGATAGCTGAAGAGACCAACAAGTCATTTCCGGCGTTCATGGGCGCATCATTTCATTGTCCAAAGAAGCGTGCCGAAGTTATTGCAGCAGGTAGAGAAATTGTTGCAGAAGCAGGATTATTCATTACCAAGAAAAGGTATGCAGTGCTAGTAGTCGACAATGAAGGCGAACGCAAGGATGTTGACGGTAAGCCAGGAAAGATCAAAGCACTAGGACTTGATCTTAAAAGATCAGACACTCCAGTGTTTATGCAAAAGTTCCTAAGTGAATTATTGACTATGGTACTTCTAAAGCACCCAGAGCAAGACGTTCTAGATGCAATTATTAAATTTAGAAAAGAGTTCAAGGATCGTCCTGGATATGAAAAAGGTTCTCCTAAACGTGCAAATAATATCCAGGCGTATCAACGCAAGGAAGCAAGTTTAGGAAAAGCAAACATGCCCGGGCACGTTCGAGCAAGTATCAACTGGAATACACTAAAGCGTATGAATGGCGATAAGTATTCACAAGAGATTGTAGACGGTATGAAGGTTATTGTTTGTAAAGTAAAGCCCAATCCGCTAGGATATACCAGTGTTGCTTTTCCAGTAGACGAACTACGTCTACCCGAATGGTTTAAAGAGTTGCCATTTGATGATAATGCAATGGAGTCTGCAATCATTGACAACAAGCTGGATAACCTGATTGGTGTGTTAAACTATGATTTACAAAGCACACTATTAAACAATACATTTAGCTCACTATTTGATTTTGGAGACTAGCATGAGAGTAGGTATTACGTTTTCAACTTTTGATTTGTTGCATGCCGGACACATTGGTATGTTGCGCGAAGCTAAAGACAATTGTGATTATTTGATTGTAGGGTTGCAAACCGATCCTACAATCGACCGGCCTGAAACAAAAAATAAACCAGTGCAAACGCTGGTCGAAAGATATGCACAACTCAACGCAATAAAGTTTGTTGATGAAATTGTTCCTTATCAAACTGAAAGAGACTTAATAGACATACTAGAACTATTTCAACTGGATGTACGATTCCTAGGAGATGAGTACAAAGACAAAAGCTTTAGTGGCAAGTACCAATGTGAAAGCCGAGGTATACAATTGCACTTTAACAAACGCAATCATAGATTTAGTACCAGCAACTTGCGAGAGCGAGTAACAGCAGCGGAGATGACCAAATGAATAAATTTATATTTGATGTAGATGGAACTCTGACACCAAGCAGAGGAATGATAGATACCGAATACAAAGATTTCTTTTTATCATTTTGTAAAGATAACGAAGTATATCTAGTAACCGGATCTGACAGAGAAAAGACAATAGAACAACTAGGCAAACCGATCTACAACAGTGCTGCAATGGTATTCAATTGTTCAGGAAATGATGTTTGGAAAGGTAACCAACATGTTTATTCTAACCCCTGGAAGATGTCAGCAGCCGTAGTAGACCATTTAATAGAAGTAGGACAGTCTAGTCAGTGCCCTGAAAAGACTGGTAACCACATTGAATCACGGCCCGGGTCAGCTAACTTTAGTACAGTAGGCAGAAAAGCTAACAGCGTACAGCGCGCTGCTTATATTGAATTTGATAATCGCACGCACGAACGTGAACATATTGTAAAAAGATTTAACAACTGTTTTGTCACCACAGACAATTGCACAGCCTTAATTGGTGGCGAAACTGGTATCGATATTTCTGAAACAGGCTATGATAAGAGGCAAGTACTTAAAAAAATTAAGTTTACTCCTCGCAAAGATAAGCTATTTTTCTTTGGCGACAAGACAACACCGGGTGGTAATGATTATCCGCTTGCTGCTGCAATAAGAAACAAATCAATCGGTACAGTTGTTTCAATTAAAAAGTGGCAAGACACGTTTGAGATATTATCGTATTACCAGGAGGCCAGGATAGCACAATGATAGTTATAGCAGGATTTGGATTTGTAGGGCAGGCCCATTATGATGTATTTAAGCAACACAATAATCTAATAATAGTCGACCCACTTCATAATAACACTCAATTAAACGAATTAGAGAATGTAACGGGCGTAATATGCTGTGTTTCAACTCCGTCTAAAGGTGGCGGTGCATGCGATGTATCAAACATACTTGATGTGTTGTCTAAAACGCCTGTGGATGCTCCTGTATTGATTAAGAGTACAATTGACCTCAAGGGATGGAAAAAAATACGACGAGAATTTCCAGATCACTTTATAACATTTAGTCCTGAATTTTTAAGGGCAGTGTCAGCAGTTAACGACTTACTTCTCACTACTCAATTTATACTTGCAGGAGAAAGTGTTATATTCTGGAGAGACTTTTACAAGTCTCGAAATAAGAAGTCCGAGTTTTTATTAATGTCGGTCGAAGAAGCTATACTTACAAAATATTTTAGAAATGCATTCTTGGCTACCAAGGTTAGTTTCTTCAACGAGGTATACGATCTTTGCTTAGAATATGATATTGACTTTGATAGCGTACGGCAAGGAATAACAGACGACACAAGAATAGGAGCAAGCCATTCATTTGTTGATCCTGATTATTCTAGAGGATGGGGCGGGATGTGTTTTCCAAAAGATACAAGGGCCCTATTAAAAATAGCCAAGGATAAAAAAATCAATCTAAATACAATTAATGCAGCAGTTGATTATAATAAGATAGTTCGTAAAAAACCTTGACTATTAAACAAAACTAATATATAATAAAAGTATAAATGGAGACATACATGAAAGATATTCTACTCGACATTATAAGCCACACTCACAGCTTGGGCTTTATAACCACACTAAAAGTAACAGCAGAAGATACTACTATTGTTGAAGCGTTAACAGACGACCGTGCTGTTATTTTAACAGCAGTAACACATGCTCCTGTTTCTGAATTTACCGGGGTGTTTGGTATGCCAGACTTGGGCAAGCTTTCTTATCACCTTAAGAATCCAGAATACAAGAGCAATGCAAACATTGAAGTTAAACAGGAAGAGCGAAATGGTGTAAAGATGCCCACACACATACATTTTGAAAATGCTGCGGGCGATTTCCAGAACGATTACCGCTTTATGAATAGAGCAATCATTGAAGAAAAACTAAAGAATGTTCGATACAAAGGCAACTCCTGGGATGTATCATTTGAACCTGCTGCGGCAAGTGTTGCTCGTATGAAGCTGATGGCAGGCGCGCACCCAGAAGAAACAGTTTTTCAAGTTAAGACAGAAGATGAAAGCTTGAACTTTTACTTCGGAGACTTAAATACACATGCTGGAAAGTTTACATTCCAGCACAACATCAAAGGATCATTGACTCATACATGGGCGTGGCCTGTAACAGAGACATTGGCCATTCTTGGACTAGTTGGTGACAAGACTCTAAGTATCACCAACGACGGTGCTATGAAGATCACTGTCGACAGCGGCATGACAAAGTACGATTACATACTCCCAGCACAACAGAAGTGAGATTAAAAATGGACAATTTTGATATTAAAGCTTTTGCTAAAATGCTTGACGCAGCTATTGCATCTGACAACCCGGCAGTAAAAAAAGCATTAAAGAACTTTATGATGATTGCTGCTATTGCAGAAACTGAAAAAGATATTTCAGGACCGCTCGAAACGTTGCTTGATCGAATGGATGCACTCGAACAAGAACTTCGGACAATGAAGATGAACCCGTACCCCGTCTACCCAGGAGGCTATCCAACTGTTCCTAGTTATCCTAGGTCACCTGGTTATCCTGGGACCGGGACCCACCGAGGTCCTACATACTCAACCAGTACGTTAGCAACCAGCAGTACATTATCAGAAGATGAGATTGTTGAACTATTATTAGACCTAAAGGCTGATAGTTACTGGTCTGCCAAAGAAGTAAGCAGCTTAGAGCAGGCATTTAAGGATTTCAATGCAAAGTAATTTAACCGAAACACAAAAGGATTATGCTGTGTTTCTGCCTAGCATAAGTGGATTCTACGGCACGTTTATTGGCAAGCAAAGATTTGGGGAGTATGTAGAGCCAGCACGTATTCCCCAAGGGCTTGGCGAGATGGAAGCCCTTAACTTTTTAAATCCCGACAAAGGTGCATTTAATTATAAATGGGCGCTGTACTCTGCAGGACACGCAGAACTTGATGTAAACAAGCACAGCGAAAAAGAAGACATGGTTCGCAACAGAGACAGAGAAAACACATGGTTACTAGGCGACTCCGGAGGATTCCAAATCGCCAAAGGACTATGGGAAGGCGACTGGACTGACCCGGACTGTCCTAAAGCTGCAAAGAAGCGCGAGCTGGTTGTTAACTGGATGGAAGAGTACATGGATTATGGAATGATGTTGGACATTCCAACTTGGACATTTCAGGATCCCAAGGCAGCAAATGCAGCGAATATTCATAGTTACCAAGATGCAGTTGATGCAACACATATTAATGCAAAATACTATATGGCCAATATGCGCGGCAACTTCAAAGTTCTAAATGTGTTACAGGGCAGCAACCATGCAGATGCTGATCATTGGTACAACGAGTTCAAAGACTATTCGGATCCTGCAAAGTACCCCGACACGCATTTTAGAGGTTGGGCAATGGGTGGACAAAACATGTGTGATGTACATTTGATTCTGCGCAGGCTTGTACATATGATACACGATGGTCTTCTTGAGGAAGGGTTGCACGACGTTATGCACTTTCTTGGTACAAGTAAACTGGAGTGGGCCACACTGCTAACGGATATTCAACGATCTGTACGCAAGTATCACAACAAGAACTTCATGATTACATATGATTGTGCAAGTCCGTTTCTTGCAACTGCAAACGGACAAATATATCACAGCATTAGAATCAAGGACCGCGGCAAGTGGAGTTATATGATGTCTCCGAGTATCGATGATAAAAAGTATTCAAATGATACTAGATTATTTAGCGAAGTGTTTGTCGAGCGCAAGACTGCTGACGCACACAAGATTGCAAAAAATCAAGCAGAACTTGATCACCTGATACGTAAAATTGCATTCGAAGATTCTCCTATTAGCCGTCATTGCTTGGCTAAAGATATTTGTATCTACGCACCTGGCGACTTAAATAAAATTGGTAAAGAAGGTCGTACTAGCTGGGACAGTTTTTCTTATGCATTACAAATGGGACATAATGTCTGGATGCACATCGAAAGTACACAACGCGCAAACAGAGAATATGACGCCGGTAAATTTCCGTATATGCTTATTGACGAAAAGTTTGAACGCACTACATTTAGAGATGTAGTTGACGAAGTATTCGGTCTTAAAGATAAAGAGAAAAGCTTGGCTAAGATTGAAGAATATCACAGATTCTGGATGCAGGTTATTGGAACTCGTCTAAACATCGGCAAAAAAGCTGTTAATGCAAGTACGCAATTTGGCAACCACTTTGATGTAACTGCCGAGATTGCACCAGAAGTGTTAAGCGAAGAAGAAGCAGAACAATGGATCAAAAAGAAAAAAGAAACGTTTGTTCCTAATTTGCCGGATAATTTATGGGACTTTTAATATGCAAGACAGCACCTCTAATATCTTTATAATTGTACTATAGAGATATTAGAGGTTGCTTATATGCTTGTTGCTGTGTATAGTAGTATAACGTAGATAAATACCAAAAAGGATTTAGCTATGAACAATATAGAAAATATGCGCAACTTAATAGCACTAATCAACGAAAGCAAACAACTGCAAGTTAATCCAGCGTTTGCAATTTCGTTGATTAACAAGATATCACCAACAGTTAGAAATGCAAAGGATAAAACAATGGAAGCAGGACTTGGATCAACAGTAGCATTTATTGCAGTGTTTCTCGGTGGAGTAGAAACCGCAAACATTGGGCCGCTTGATACAAACAGCGCAATAAAAATGAAGCGTCAACTCACACAAGACATTCAGCGCTCATATGATTACAGCCATCCTAAAGGGTTCACTGACGGAAGTGGTACAATATATCGCATGCAAGACTGGGATATTAATATTGAAACATGTCATTCATCCGAATGCAACAATATTATTGGACCACGAATGGATGCAATACGAGCTAGCCGCTCGGTAATTACATAACAAGGTTTTATCATGAAGAGACTATATAATACGCTTATCCCTACTGACGCAGCTACTATATTTGCTGGAGTCGAAGTTGAACACACTCCGATGTTTGGACAACCTACACTGTTTGTAGTAGGCTGTCAGCCTCTGGAATATATCATTGAAACAATTAACATGCAAGGGGGCGTCCATCAACACGTATACCTAGGGGCAAATCACAGCTTTGCCCCTAATGACCAATGGAACAAGGTAGTGAGCGGATTGCTAGAAGACGGACGGTGGGTTACACTAGATTTTGATATCCAGCATGTTGAATGGGTATTGGATAATGGCTGGTCTGAACACAACAAATTTATTGCAATGGTTAGTGCAAAACTGCCTTACATCGAACAGTTAGGATATAATGCATGTTTAAAACTCGACGACAAGGACTTTAATGCAACCAATCCAGGTGTATGGACCCACCGCATACACAATCTAAAAAATACTGATGTATTTACAGATTGGTCTAAATACACCAAGGATGAAATCATTCGTTGACAGATGTTGCAATTGCGTTTATAGTAGTAGATATCAATGAGGAAATACATTTTGACACAAATAACACCTACTAAAAGTATCTTTGTTCAATTTCGCAAAGAAGGCATACATTTGTATCCCGCTGCTGCTACTGATCCTAAACTTGCAACCGGCGATTGGGACGATGTAAGTTTTTTAGGACTGCTACACAGACACATCTTCCATTTCAGAGTACGCATTGAAGTCTTCCACAATGACCGCGACGTTGAATTTATACAGTTCAAACGCTGGTTAGAGAAGCTCTACAACGAAGAAATGCTCAAACTGGATCACAAGAGTTGCGAAATGATCAGCGACGACTTGTACAAAGAAATTTCTACAAAGTATCCGGGTCGCTTTGTAGAAATTGAGATCGCCGAAGACGGCGAGAACGGCTCACTAACTTACTATCCTTCCAACGCCTAACAAGGGGAATCTCAATGGCTATTAACAACCCAACTATCAATAAAGTCTTCAACGATCTAGAAGAATTCAAAGATTTCTGCCGATTTGAAGGTCACGTTTTCAACGAAACGAATCTTTACAAGTCAGACAGCCGAGTATGGCAGGCTTTCACCAAGTGGAAGAACTGGATGAAAGCTAAAGCACGAAACAAAGGTAGAAGATAATGCGCAAGATATTTTATATGGGTTTAGAAAAATATGAGGGAAGATACACACTTCAGTTAGAAGACTGGAGTAAGAGTGCATTTGCTCGGCGCGCAGTTGACTGGTATTCAGTACCTGGTGAAACCATTGACAATACCAAGTCTATTCAAGTAGGACAGGTACTTGATGCACACGGTCGCTCATACTTTGCTATGAGTCAAATGATGAATCTTGTGCAAATGATGCGCAACGGAGAAGTTACAAGCGAAGACGTTGTGTTCTTTGAAGACATGTTTCAACCAGGTATGGAGAGTCTTCCATACATCATGAACCAGATTCCTAAAAGCCAGCGTCCTAAAGTTTGGGTACGTTGCTTGGCGCAGTCTATTGACCCTGATGACTTTGTGCATGTCTGGGGAATGAACAAGTGGATGAGTTCATACGAGGCGATGTGCAACGACTTTGTTACAGGCGTGCTAGCAAGCAATGAAGAAATGGTTGCTAACATGAAAATTGCAAACTGGACTGCACCCATCTACAACATCAGTGGATTAGCATTTGACAAAGTTGAAGTGCAAGGTCGTGTTGCAGAACGCAAGCCGTTTGATGAAAGAGCCAACCGTGTTGTATTTGCAGCGCGCTGGGATCAAGAAAAGCAACCTGGTTTCTTTATGGATCTTGCAGAGCGATATGCTGACAAAGATGTTGAATTTGCTGTACTACAAGGTGGACCATTGCGTTCCAACAATAGCGATTATGTAAATCGTGCAAAAGACCTTGTTAGAAAAGGTACATTGAAAGTATACGAAGATCTAAAAAAGGACGAATACTACGAGATCCTTAATGATAGTCGTGTAATGATAAATAATGCATTACAGGATTGGACCAGCAATACTGTAAGCGAAGCAGATGCATTGGGTACTAATGTGTTATATCCAGCATACCGCAGCTTCCCTGAGATCTTCAACAACGACCATACACGATTGTATGTTCCGTGGAGTCTTGACGATGCTGCTAACAAGCTAGATGTGCTACTCGAAGAGCAGCACGAAAAAGTTGGAGAGATCTCCGATTGGACAGATGGCACTATCGACCGGTGCCTTGATATCATGCAAGGCAACGGCGAGGAATGGAATAGAAACAATCCTCGCTACCGAGACGAAGTCTCTAAGGAGAAATACTAATGCCACAAATGAGAGTTAAAAGTATAAAATTTGGACTAGCAGTTGGAGATCCTGTACCAAAGCAGGATCCAAAAGATCTCGGGAATGTAGGAAGATATCTAGAACATGTAATACAAAGTCAAGGCATTGTATTACAGAAAACAGGAATAGATATTCCTTCTCTAAACATGGAAGTAAAGACTCGTAAAAATAGTGCGTTATCAGCATTAACTGTTTGTCGAATGCATGTGGACGATATTATATCAACTGATTATAACGATTCACTAGTTTGTCAAAGTGCCGAAAATCTTTTAATTGTTAGATACTGCGACGATGAAAATGTGGTAACTTCGGTCGAGGTACACAATTGGAATAAGCATTCGTTGGTAAAAGAGTTTATGTCTTCGTCATACGAAGCTGCAAGAAAACTGCTTGCTGCTGGAATACATAAAAAAAAGTATTATATCAGAGGCGACAGCACAAACCGTGCTTATTTCGAAAAGGCCAAGCCGAAAAAGAATAAAAAGAATAAAAAGAATAAAAAGAAGAAGAGTAATATGTATGCGTTTAGATTAGGAAAATCGTCTCTTATTAAAATGGAGAAGTGCAAAAATTCCGGCCTGCATTTGTTTGAGTACGGATGAAAGTATTAGTCACAGGAGCAACTGGATACATCGGAAGCCATGTTTGTAAGTTACTAAAACAACATGGACATCATGTAACTGCTTGGGATATTAATTTCTGGGGAGAACACAATGATATCAGCGGCTACTATGACCATTTTCTAACGTTTGATGTTACTAAGGAAGTATGCGGCGAGTTTGATGCTGTGGTACATTTGGCAGGACGAAGCCTAGTCGGCCCTAGTATGAAGGCGCCAACTGAGTATTATCGAGTGAACGTTGCTGGTACTGCTAACTTGTTAGACAGAGTGCAAACAGATCACGTGTTGTTTGCAAGCACCAGCAGTGCTTGGGAAATGGCAAGTCCGTATGCAAGAAGTAAAGTAGCAGCAGAGGATGTAATCAAAGAGAAAGCAACCGGATATACTATCTTTAGGTTCTTTAATGTAAGCGGAACTGACGGAACAAACAGACAACTAGGACCGCCTAGTCACCTTATAAAAATTGCAGCAATGGCTGCTGCCGGCAAGATACCACAAATAGAAATATACGGCAATGATTATCCAACAAGAGATGGTACTTGTATTAGAGATTATGTTCATGTTGCCGACTTGTCCAAAGCTATTATAAAGGCTGTAGAAAGTGGACCTACTAATACACCATACGAAAGTCTAGGTAGTAACCAAGGATATAGTGTTTTAGAAGTCCTAGACACAATGGAACTAGTGTCGGGTGTGAAATTAAATACAACCATTGTTGGCAGGCGGGCAGGAGATGCAGTAAGCTCGGTTGTCGACAAACTAAGTGACTTTATTACTTTAGAAAAGAGTATCAGCGACATGTGTTTAGATCAGTACAACTTTGAAAGAACATGCAATGGCAATGGGTGAACCAATCAGCATAGGTGATTTAAAGTACGACAGCGGCGGGCAGGCCAGCGTATGGGATGGGTCCCAATGGGCTGTACTTGTTCACAAGACGCCAGAACTGTGGGTAGACACTTTACCAGATATCCACAAACTGGAACAGATGTGCAAAGATTATCCAGGATTAGGAAAGGCTTATGAAAATTTTAAAACAATGTATAGCATGGTTGAACACCACTGCAAAGACTAGGAAAAGAGTAAGAAAAAATGGTAAACAGTGTAATCACCGCAGTTGGATCAAATGAGACATTGTGGACAGCAACCAATTGTAATTCGGCAGTTATTAGCAACGTGGTTCCTAACGATAGGATAGTATCATCAAGCTTAACAGTAGATGGCAGAGATATTCTACAGGAACTAGATGAAGTTTGAAATACATTAATATTGTTAAACAGAGACGTTAACATGGAAGAAAAATACCCAAAGTTAAAAGAACTGAAAGATGCATACGATCGGCAACTGTTAATCTACCAGACTTGGGATGCAGTAAAGGGAACAAAATGACAGATTTTATAGAACGAGTCGAAGGCTCAGGCAGCATAACCGTGCAGCTAAACGGCGGTATAACTCCTGATTATACGCCAAATAGTAGTATTCCACTAGACGGCATGCTGCGAACTTTTAATGGTCGAGTAGAATATTACGACGGAAGCTTAAACCAATGGTATACATGGCACGGTGCGACATTAAGGGTAGAGCTTTTACCAGCATTTGAAGATGTAATGTGGTGGGCAATGGAAGAAAAACAAAAAGCAGAACAGCTGGAAGAGAAGATGAAGAAATTTCCCAGCTTGCGGTTAGCCAAGGAGAACTTTGACATGGTAAAAGCGTTGGTTGAAAATGACAAATAATAAATTAATTGGAGAAACGTACAATGAACTGGATTAAGAGAAAAGTTATAAAGTGGATAAGCAACGGACTATCTGCGCGCAACGACGCCTATGACACCGTAGATTGTTCATCCAGAGGCGTCTCGCGTCGCGAAGCCAATAGTCCGCGAGGTGATGCCCAACTTAGTTTTAGAATCTACAATGCAGTAAATGGACAGATTCTTGAATTCAACCATTACAACAGAGTAACTGACCGCGACGAAAATACAGTTTATCTTGTTGACAAAAGTGAAAAGATCGGCGATTATGTAACGAAGTGTCTTACCATCGAGATGATGAAATGAAGAAAAAGTATTACACATGGAACGATGTTGAAAGTGCAGCAACTTCAATTATGTCACAAATGTATGAGGATCAATGGCGGCCCGATTATATAGTAGGAATCACTCGTGGTGGACTCTGCCTTGCTACTATTCTAAGCCATATGAGCAAGATACGTATGCAAACGCTTAATGTTAGATTGCGCGACGGATTCAACGATTCTGAATCTAACCTGTGGATGGCCGAAGAAGCGTTTGGTGTCAATGACGGGTCAAAAGGCATAACCGGAGCAAGGTGGGATCCAATACATAGGAAGAACATTCTTATTGTAGACGACATCAATGATACCGGTGCTACGTTTGAGTGGATCAAAGACGACTGGCAAAGTGGTTGCTTGGCAAATGAGAGTGATGTATGGAAAAACGTTTGGGGTAAAAGTGTCCGTTTTGCAACAATGACCGACAACACCGGAAGTGCGTTTGGCGATGTTAACTATACCTGGGACGAAGTAAACAAGTCCGAAGATGACCTTTGGCTTGTGTATCCATACGAAAATTACTAAATGCCCAGTATAGTCAACATATCTAAGATCGACAAGGTGGAAATTCAAGAATATTTACCAAATGCGACCATGCATAGAGAGCAGTGGACACTTGGGATCGAAGACGAATATCCGTATATAGCACATGTTCTTGATTCCGACGAGAACGTCCGTATGCTGAAAAACATACGTGTATACATCGAACGTTACGGCATAGACGATGCTTTGTATCACATCGTCAATAAAGACTATCAATACTGCTGGAATGTTGACAAGGCAAAATATATGTAGGACGAGGACTGGAGTACAGTGTCTAATACATGGTGGAAGTTTTATTTTGCTTCTGAAAAAGATTTAACCATGTTGTTTTTAAAATACAGCAGAGTATTATACACAACACTACCTAAGTATCATCCAGGTTATGAATGGCACAACGAAACTAATACAAGACAACGGTAAAAGGAGAAAATACCATGAGAGAACAGATGTTAAAAGCAGCAGAATTACATGCCCAAGGGCATATCGAGAAGCACCGAATCAACATAGAGATTTATCTTAAGAATCCTATGGGTATCGGAGAGCACTCGGATATTATGGAATCTGTAGAAATTGAACTTGCAGAGATGGCCAAGTACCACGACCAACTAGAAATGCTCAAAAAATACTTTAATTAATGATTGACAAAAATCTAAATATATGGTACAATGTAAGTAAGTATATGTTGTACCATATATTACGACATCCACGTCATTAACTCGGAGTAGAAATGAAAACAAGTGAACTAATTAAAGTAAGAATTGAAGAAGCAGGCGCAAGATATTGGGCAGGCGATAATATTGCAAAATATATTAAAGAAGGCGAAAAAGATGAACTAATTGACGAACTGTCTGCTCAGTTTGAGCAGGTTCTAGATAGTTTGGTAATCGACAGGTTAAACGACCCGAATAGCAAAGACACAGGCAGACGCCTTGCCAAAATGTACATCAAAGAAATTATGAGTGGTCGGTACAATGAAATACCAGCTGCGACAGCATTTCCAAATGATTCAGTTACTGGATACAACGGTATGCTAGTTGTTCGTTCCGAACTAAAGAGCATGTGTTCGCATCATCATCAGCCAGTGTCCGGTGTAGCTTACATTGGTATTATTGCTGCTGACAAACTTATTGGACTGAGTAAGTATACTCGAATTGCGCAATGGTGTGCAAGACGCGGAACCCTGCAAGAAGAACTAGCAGTAGACATTGCTAAGGAAATTGGCAATGCTACGAAGTCCTGTGACATCGGAGTCTACATTCAGGCTCAGCACGGATGTTGCGAAAATAGAGGCATTATGGCAACTAGCAGTCTTACACAAACAACTGTGCTACATGGTGCATTTAAAGATGATGCAGGTACAAAGAAGGAGTTCTTTGACAATATTAAATTACAGCAGGAGTTTGCCCTAAGATGAAACTAAGATATTCCGAAGCATTTTACAGTGTGCAAGGCGAAGGAAAATTTGTAGGAGTACCTAGTGTGTTTCTGCGTACATTTGGCTGTAACTTTCGATGCATGAATTTTGGACTAGGTAAAGATGAACCTAGTCGAGCCGAGAAACATGCAAACGGTAATCGATACAACGACGAAGTTAAGGCGTTAATTGATGCTGACGTACATAAGACTACAGAAAAGTTCGAGGACCTACCAATCATCCATACCGGGTGCGACACGTATGCAAGTATCTATCCAGAATTCAAACATCTTGTACACAACAGAACAGTTGACGAAGTTGTAGAACATCTGTTGTCACTTACGCCAGAAGGCAAGTGGACAATGAACAACGGTCAAGATATTCATTTAATTCTAACAGGCGGCGAGCCGTTGCTTGCTTGGCAACGTGTATATGTAGAACTGTTTGAACATCCGCGTATGCAGGATCTAAAGAACATCACAGTTGAAACAAATACTACACAGCCGTTACACGACGAGTTTTTTGACTACCTTCATGATAACACCCGAATCACAGTAACGTGGAGTTGTTCGCCTAAACTTTCCGTTAGCGGCGAAGACTGGGACGAAGCAATCAAGCCCAGTGTTGCACTCGAATATACCTGTGTCGAAGGTAGTAATTTATATCTTAAATTTGTTGTTGCAGATCGCAGCGACATTGAAGAAGCTGGAAGAGCAGTGGAAGCGTATCGAGCAGTTGGTATTGAATGTCCAGTATACCTAATGCCACTGGGCGGCCGCTCAGAAGAATACAATCTCAATGTACAAGAGGTTGCAAATATTTGTATGGAAAAGGGTTGGAGATTTACGCCCAGACTACACATAGAATTATTTGGCAACGCCTGGGGAACTTAAAAGTTCTCTATTAGAAAAAGGAAAAAAATATGAAAAATAAAATAAGTGAAGAAACAATTAACGATATAGTGTACTTTATGAGAAAAGGAACACTGCAATCATTACAGCAAGCAAACCTTCTACTCTCTGCAGAACTCGTTGCACAGTATCATAAAGAACCCAGTAGTGATATAACACAAGAGGCATGGTTAGTATGAGAAAGTTTTTAGAAACACACGCACTTGACCCAGCAACGTTCGAGTTAGTAACAAAACTAGTTGAAAAATACGATGATGGTACTATTGTTCCTATTTCCGAACGTCGTGCTACAGGCTCGTCATCAAAGTATACACTTCAACAACAGGCTAATATTGACAGGGTTAATCAAACGTTGCGCGACTGCGGGATTGATATGATGACTGAAGAAGAAACAGATTACATGCTTGATCCAAGTGGTATGGTCAAGTATGGAGAACATGCAATAAAGAATGACAGCAATAGAGAAATGCAGGAACTTGCTGGATTTGTAGTTGAGAAGACAGTAAGGTACACCAACGAATGAAAAATTGGATTAAAAAGGTCACAGGTATTGCAGATTTGGAGGCTGCGGCGCAAGCTGCTACAGATACCCGCATTGCCGAAGAGGAGCGGATGGTAGAACTTGTTAAACGGCGCGCTGCCGCTGACGAACTAGCAAGAGCAACATCAGAAAAGTTTGCTGCCGATGCAGCCGACGCTGCAGAGCTTGCAAAAGAAGAAGCCAGGGTCGCCGAGATTGCAAAAATGTCCAATAAAGACCGTGCAACTGCAAACGGCGAAAGCTGGGTTAATGTACTTGACATTCATATAAACCAAGACGACATTCGAAATGGATTCTTTGAGCTAGATTGGAATGACTTTTTTATTACAGACTTGGTACTAAACGGGTACGGGACCAACGACGATCCTGCAGAAGAAGTAGTTAATAGATGGTTTAAAGAGATTGTTTCTCAAATGCTCGGTGACGAAGGGCTCGACCCAAGGCGCGGCAGCGGCTATATTAATGTAACACCCCTTAGTAAGGGCAAATCGGAGATTTCATGACCACATATATTTTAGTAGATACTGCTAATACATTCTTTCGGGCGCGCCATGTGGTCCGAGGAGATATTGATACAAAAGTTGGAATGGCACTACACATCACGCTTAACAGTGTTAAAAAAGCATGGACAGACTTTAATGCAGATCATGTTGTGTTTTGCCTCGAGGGGCGTAGCTGGCGTAAAGACTTCTACGAGCCGTACAAGCGTAACCGCAAAGAACATAGGGATGCAATGACGCAGACCCAGCAAGAAGAAGATGTGGCATTTTGGGAGATATTTGACGAGTTCAAGGACTTTGTTACCGAGAAGACCAACTGTACTGTTATTCGAAATCCTGTACTAGAAGCAGATGACTTAATTGCAGGGTGGGTACAAGCACACCCCGATGACAATCACGTTATCATTAGCACAGACGGTGACTTTGCTCAGTTGGTTAGTCCTACTGTTCGTCAGTATAATGGCGTTAGCAATGTTACAATTACACACGAAGGGTACTTTGAAGACAACGGCAAGGCCGTTATTGACAAGAAAACCAACGAAGTAAAGCCTGCGCCGGAACCAGCATTTATGCTGTTTGAAAAATGTATGCGAGGCGACGTAAGCGATAACGTGTTTAGTGCATACCCAGGAGTTCGAAAGAAAGGCACCGCTAAAAAAGTTGGACTAATTGAAGCGTTTAATGATAAGACCAAGAAAGGATTTAGTTGGAATAATATGATGTTGCAACGATGGGTTGATCATAATGGCACTGAACACCGAGTGCTAGACGACTATAATCGAAATGTAGTGCTGTGTGACTTAACAGCGCAACCCGAGCACATTCGTAAAGAGATCAACGATTCTATTGATGCAGTTAAACCAAAGGAAGTATCGCAAGTTGGACTTCGACTAATGAAGTTTTGCGCCAAGTGGGATATGCAAAGAATTGCAGACCAAGCAGCATCATATGCAACTGCATTAAATGCCAAATACCCAGGAAAATAACATGAAAGCAAAAGAAATATTAAAAGGCAAGTTTTGGATCCTTGAAGAACACGGTGTTCGTATAGGAACACTGAGCAGAGACGAAGAAAAATTCATTTTTTCTAAAAAAGGCGAAGTGCATTTTTACAAAGACGAAAAGCAGCTAACCAATTACTTTGGCAAGAATCCGTTGACTGTAAAAATTACTGCTCCTAGGTCAGCAAGAGTTGAGTTGGATGTACACGGATATCCAACAAGGGCACATGCATACAACGGAATGTTTGATATGTCACGTAAGCTTCCGTTGTTTACTAAAAGTGAAAAGTCAAAAAGTGTGTACTGTGCAGGCTACTATCTGATTAAGTTTAATGTGAATTGGCTTAAGAGTTTTTGTCCTAAATTAATTACCATTGAACGGAACGAATACCTCGGACCGTTTAAAACTCAAATTGAAATGAAAGCAGCGTTAACCAATGTCAATAGATCCAATTAACACATTACCCATCGAACAATTTATACAGAAAGTTAAAGCATCAGAGTCTAGCAACTCCAAAGAGGTCAGGATCGACGCTACTACTGCAAAGAACCTTGCATTTACATTAGGTTTAGTGATGAGTAGGTTGCACGGGGACCTAGAAAAGTTTGTAAGTGCAAATGCAGCTAGTAACAACGACGAAGTTATCAAGGTCGACCTCAATGGCGGCGGCGACTGGAAATAGTCGGTTATAGATAAATATATACGTATATATCGGAGTACGTATAATGAGTCGACCAAAGCCAACTGTGTTACTGGAATTTATCAATAGCCAAACCTACAGATGTGAGCAAGTACTAGAAGCCGATGCAATTTGGGCAGTTTTTTACAAAAAACACCCTTTTAATCTAAAGAGCTCTAATTCTCTAACAAACTACCCAGGACCTAAATATAAAAAGACTAGCTTTTCAAATCCAGGACACGCACACAATCTAGCCAAGAAACTTAATTCGACATTTAGGACCAGTGATTTTGCTGTTTTTAAACTAGTTGGCGAGGAAGTAAACTAAAAATGAACAAAGAAGTATATACTAAAATATTTCTACAACAGTTAGGCAAGACAGCAAATGACGACGCCGCAAAGGAATATCTCTCCTTATGGTGGCAAAATACTCGTAAAAAAGAAGGCAGCGGACTACGACTAACAGATCTAGGGTTAGAGATTGTTAATCAGCTAGAAATAGCAATATACAATATACCGTTTGTTGCCGACATGCCGCTCACTGCTCAAGTGATCATCTTCTTAGATAAATTCATCGACTGTCCGTATCACCTAGACAAGCATAGCATCCATGTTACAAACGAACGTAAAGCAGTCGAGTTAGCACTGTTTAGCGGAGACTTGCGAAAATTCGGCATTGCCAAAGCGTTAACTAGGGCTAAAAAGCTCAATGACTAGTATACAATATAAAAATCTCACAATCTTTAAAAAAGTCGTTGACGTAGTGTGACACAGGTGCTATAAAGTACGTAGGCACTGCAACACATAGAAAGGATTACAATGTCTGAGATTACTAGAACTGTTAGCCCAAATAAGGGTAAAGCTGCAATCCGTCATGCAATGATGAAACAACGTCCAATTTTCCTTTGGGGTCCTCCGGGCATCGGCAAGTCAGACATTGTACATCAAATTGGTGCAGGACTTGACGCCCTTGTTATTGACATTCGTTTGTCATTGTGGGAACCAACTGATATCAAGGGCATTCCTTACTTCGACTCTAATATCGGCAAGATGGTATGGGGCGCGCCAGTTGAGCTTCCGGACGAAGCAATTGCTGCAAAGCATAAGCACATTATCTTGTTCTTGGACGAGATGAACTCTGCGGCGCCAGCTGTACAAGCGGCCGCCTATCAGCTTATTCTTAACCGCAAGGTCGGCACTTATAAGCTGCCAGACAACGTAATGATCATTGCTGCTGGTAACCGAGAGGCAGACAAAGGTGTTACTTACCGCATGCCGGCACCGCTTGCTAACCGATTTGTTCACCTTGAAATGGCTGTTGACTTTAACGACTGGTTCCAGTGGGCAGTCGACAACAAAGAACACAAGGACGTCGTTGGCTTCCTTCAGTTCTCTAAGAAAGACTTGTATGACTTTAGTCCTAAGTCAGCAAGCCGTTCATTTGCAACGCCACGTAGTTGGTCATTTGTGAGCGAACTTCTAAGCGACGATCTCGACGAAGGAACACTTACTGACCTGATTGCCGGTGCAGTCGGCGAAGGCCTTGCAGTCAAGTTCATGGCTCACCGAAAAGTTGCATCAAGCATGCCTGATCCAACTGAGATCCTTGCAGGACGCGTGAAAGAGATGAAGGCAAAAGAAATCAGTGCCATGTATTCCTTGACTGTGTCTCTCTGCTACGAACTCAAAGAAGCAAACGACAAAGGCGATAAGAAGTTTGATGAGAAAGTTAACAACTTCTTAAAGTTTACTATGGACAACTTTGACACAGAACTTGTTGTAATGGGTATTAAGCTTGCCTTGTCACAATACGGTCTGCCAATTGACCCAGATGCAGTCGAATGCTTTGACGAGTTCCACGATCGTTACGGCAAGTACATCAAGGCAGCGCAAGCTTCCTAAGGTGAGTCAAGTGGGCAGGATTAATCCTGCCCACTTTCTCTTACTAAAGGTTGACTCACACGAGAAAAAAATGCTACAATGTTATATAGACAACACACATGAGGTTAAAATGTCCGTTAAAGAAACAGCATCCAACGCTAAAAAGAACTGGGCGCCAAATCCAGATCTTACACCAGAAGAGCTCAGGACAATGGGCGAAGAAGTTTTAGACCGTATTATTATTGCACGTCTCGGTCTTCTTCTGCGTCATCCGTTTTTTGGTAACATGGCAACGCGCCTGCGGGTAGAAGCAGCCGACGACTGGTGTCCAACTGCGGCAACTGATGGGCGTCATTTGTACTACAATACACAATTCTTCCATGCAATGAGCAACAAAGAGATTGAGTTTGTTATTGCACACGAAGTCCTGCATTGTGTGTTTGATCACCTCGGGCGGCGTGAAGAGCGGCATCCAAAGCTGTATAACATCGCAGCAGACTATATTGTCAACAACTTACTAGTACGTGATCGAATTGGTCACAAGCCGAAGTTGATTGACTGTTTCCAAGACTTTAAATACGATAAGATGACTTCAGAAGAAGTCTATGATCTGTTGTACAAGGATGCAGAAAAAAATGGCCAGAGTGCAATCGATGCGCTAGGAGAGATGCTGGACGAACACCTTAACTGGGGTGACGAGGACGGCGATGAAGGCAAAGACGGAAAAGGCAAAGGCAAAGGTCGTCCGCGTTACAACGACGACGAAATGCGTGCTATCAAAGACGAGATCAAAGAAGCTATGCTTCAAGCGCATCAGGCTTCGGGCGCTGGTAACACACCGGGTGAAATCACTCGTATGATCAAGGAACTAACTGAGCCCAAGATGAACTGGCGCGAGCTGCTTCGTCAACAGATTCAGAGCAGTATCCGCAGCGACTATTCATTTAGTCGCCCAAGTCGTAAAGGTTGGTCAACTGGTGCAATTCTTCCAGGTATGATGTTTGCAGAAACAATCGACCTCTGTGTGTGTCTTGATATGTCAGGATCAATCGGCGACGAACAGGCACGCGACTTCTTAAGTGAAATCAAAGGCATTATGGAAGAATACCAGGATTATAAGATCAAGCTGTGGTGTTTTGATACAAAGGTCTACAACGAACAGGACTTTAGTGCAGATTGCGGCGAAGACTTAATGGATTATAAAATCATAGGCGGCGGCGGCACAGACTTTATGGTCAACTGGACTTACATGAAGGAACACAGTATTGAACCTAAGAAGTTCATTATGTTTACAGACGGATATGCTTGGAATAGCTGGGGTGATGAAAATTACTGCGATACAATCTTTATCATCCATAGCCACCATGACAAGACAGTCGAAGGACCGTTTGGTGTAACTGCACACTACGAGGCCTGATGTGAAACAGAAAAATGTTAACCCACTTAACGTTCATAAAGTAAGGAGGGCAGCATTTTGCCCTCCTTACTTTGAATCGGCACTGTTACCATCATTATCTAGAGTTGGAATGCCAAGAGAAATTGATGATTGGGTATATAAAAACATGACAGGGCGCTACTTTATTGGAAGAACAGTTAACACAACCGACACTGGGTCAATATCAGTAGTTCCGTATATTGCATTTGAAAACCCAAGCGAATTATCTATCTTTATGTTGTCTTGTCCATATCTGAAATAATTAATAAGACACAGAGATATATATTAAGGACAAAGGAGATATTAATGTCTGAACAAGAAACTAACCCAAATGATCTTACAATTCAAGATCTTGCAACAATGAAGGGCATCATCGAAATTGCCAGTGAACGCAGTACATTTAAGCCTGCTGAAATGGCAGCCGTGGGGGTTGTTTATAACAAGCTTGATGCATTTCTAAAAGCTGTCGAAGCGCAACAAAAAGCAACAAAAGATATAGAAAGTGCAGAAGACACAGCAATTGTTGATGCGGTTGCAGGGGCAAATACACACGAAAAAGAAGGATCAGCATAATGGCTAGTCTAAAACATATCGGAAGATTAAAGAAGAACAAGCGGCGCGCGATTGTTGCATATAGAACTGTGCCAGATGCGCCGACATATGCGCTAGTGGTGTTAACAGAGTCGTTGCCAGCAGACGAACATGATGCGCTGATTAAACTAGTTGAATCAGCTTCGGGACAGCTAGCGCACGAATTGGCAGATGCAATGTATCGAACAGTTATGCCCGATGGCAGAAATATGCTGGCTGCATTACATGCAACTGGACAACTACGAAAGGTTGCAACCAACGAAATTGAAATGACTCCGGACACATACAGCTCAATTGGGCTCGATGAGCTCAACGAGATCATTGCAAAACAAAAAGGTGTTGCAATCGAAGACTTGGCAATTAAGCCAGTTATCAGTGAAGAAGTTAGACGCGTCGCTGAGAAAAAAAGATTACTAGCCGAAGAAGAGTTGGCTGCAACGGCGGTTACTAGTGATGATCCAATTGTCCACGCAATGAATCTTGCAGTTGCTAATAAGATGCCCACAGATGAAGCTGCAATGGAACCCACCGAAGTTGCACCGCTAACCAATGCTGAATTAGCTGTACAACTGCGAAGTCACGCAGATGCAATGTTCAAAGAAGCACAATCACTTAGAAAGCAAGCTGATACAATTGCACCGGCAGACAAACCAGCCGCAGTTAAACGGCGCGCGCCAGTAAAAAAGCCAGCCGCAAAGAATATATCGCGTGCCTAAAAAATCTAAAAAGGTAACAGTTAAAGGAGATGATTATTGGGATCCAATTTTTGACTCTATTGACATGGAATATCTTCCTCTGGAATACTTGGATAAAATTGTTCTTACGTTCGAAGACGGTACAAAGTGGGATATTGATCTTAAAGATAGTCGCCAGAATCAACCTATTGAACAAATTGAGGATAGCCTCGACAAACTATTTGAGGAATACAATCCTTATATTGAAGCAATTGACTTTCGACTAGACATGGAACGTGTTAAAAAATATCTAACAAGCAGAGTTTTTAGATTTCTTAAATTAAATAAATAATATTCCTCCTAGGTGATAAATATATGTAACTATAATATCACCTAGGAGAAATACAATATGTCACTGAGATTAAGACGCGGAACTGACGCCGAAAGAGAAGCGATTGTCTTTGATGCCGGCGAACTTGTCTACACAACAGACTTCAAGGAGCTGTGGGCAGGCGATGGTAGCACACCCGGCGGCATACTTGTTTCCAGTGCGCAAATTCCAGATAAGTTAATCCAAAATTTAAATCTTAATAGTAATAATATTGCCGGAACAGGCAATATTATTATAAGTGGTATTGTTCAAGCAGATCAGTTTATTGGAGCATTAGTAGGCGACGTAGTAGGATCAGTTTTTTCTGATGATTCAACGATCATCGTTAACGGTCAAACTGGTGTTGTTACTGCTTCACTGATAGGCGACGTAGTAGGATCAGTTTTTTCTGATGATTCAACGATCATTGTTAACGGAAACAACGGCTCTATTACAACAAATCAAATATTTGGCGATGCTGCACTCACATGCAGTAACGGAATCGGAGTTACAATAGTAGACACTGACGATTTCTCAGCATTACGGTTTATAAGAAATCAGTTAGATGATGATATTGCTGATCCAAATGTACCAACTGCTTACGGAGTAGTGCGTTGGGAAAGAAATGATCAAGGTGGTCTAGGGACCACCGTTTACATGCAGGGCGGCAGCGACGGCTACAAGATATTTAACTTAACTGGTGGTGTGTTTGATACTACAAAACAACTTCACTTCGATATGGGCGGAAGTCTTGGTGTTGGGAAAAGTCCAACTACAAAATTAGATGTCAACGGTGCAGGCGCGTTTAGCGAAGGCGTCGCTGCTGATTCAATTACGAGTTCGTCTTATGTCCAGTTTGGAAGTATTACAACCACAGCTCGCAATGCATTAACAGCAGTCAACGGCATGGTTGTGTACAATACAACTGATGACAGATTTCAGGGATATCAGGCAGGTGCATGGATTAATCTCGACGACGGAACTGCTGCATAATTCGTGATTGAAATTGATTTACCATATGGTGTTTTAGAAGCGTTTACTAACTTATCCGCTAATGGTGTTAAGACGGTAATGAAAGACTTGTCTATAATCGAAGAGCAAGAAACTATTAAAAGTATTGCAGACAAGTTTATAGACACGTCGTGCTTCCATTATGGAAATTTATTTAATCATACACAGCCGTTTGCAATACACAGCGATGTTAGTATTAAAAAAGAATCAATATTATTAATTCCTATCTATGCTAGTGTAGAACAGAAGTTTATTGTTTTCGATCAAACTGTAGAGTCAGACTCTGAGATATCGTGGATATATAATATTTTTGACGATAAATCCAACGAAGAACTAAAAGAAATGTATTACGATTCTTCAATTAAAAGCAGACCGTGCGATACTAATTCAGTTAAGGGATGTACTAGAAACCCTGTATCAAATGGCCTATATAAGTTCTTACCGTATACCAAAGAGTTGTATCACGGACTTACAGGAATTGCATGGAATTACACACCAGGAAAAGCATTGTTATTTCCTGCAAATAGAATACATGCCACCGGAAGAATGTCTTCTAGTAAAATAGGATGTACTATTCAGTTTACTGATTCAGTAGACAATCTTTTGATTTCAGCATCAACACGCACCCTATCTTGAATTTTGTTTGAATTCCAGTTCCGTGTAATTGACTGCTTTTGAAGATCAATCCCTTCCCGGGAGTTTGCACCCATGAACTTCCAGTTAGTCCGTGATAAAAATTATGTACAAACGGCAAATCGTCCTTTATACTTTCGTTGACAGGCTGGTCAGTTAGATAATTAACTCCAACAGTATCACATGGTCGACGGTCAGTATAACAAATACTTTTGATATGATCGTTATCTTTTTTACTGCTAACTAAATCACTTTCAAGAAGAGAAGTGTGACGTTTTTGTTCGACACCGTTAACTTGCCACTCACATCCTGATTGGTCAAACTCTTGATCAAACACAATAAATTTCTGTTGGGTGTCTAATACGTATATAGGAACATTTAGATTATATATAGCTTCTGAATTATATCTGTCTACGTGTAGAGGAATCGTTTCATCATGTGCATAGATGTAGGCGGTGCTAACAGTGTTTAGATTTAATAGTTTTTTAAATGCGGTTTCTAGAAGATCTGAATTTACTTTTGTGTAAAATGGAAACTCTCCTAATGTTCTATTGCCCAAATTATTTATAACATGGGCGTATAAGACATCAACAGTTTCAAGTGGTATATCTAATTCAATCATAGGTTCTCTAAATCGCAGGTGCCGTCTAAGCTAAACATTAGTGCAATACGAGGACTACTACTCATGTTGATCACAGCATGTGGATATCCAATGTTTAAGAAGTATGCATTGCCGTTTTCAAGATTATATGCTTCAAGCTTGTCGTCACGACGAAAGAGATTTACTGCTTGTTTATCACCATAGATAGGTACTATACATCTCACAGCATAACTTACATCGTAGTCGACGTGAAATGGTATAGTTTTGCCTGGAGCAAGTTTGGTGATACGTACACGACTAGCAGGCGCCTTACACTGCTGTATAACGCTCTGTATATAGCTGTTAGTATACTCGGCAGTTGGGATGTTGTAAAGATGCTCTTCTCTGCGTCTTAGTCGCTCTTTGATGCTTGAAGCATGTGGCAAAACCTCACTTGGCATAGTAAGGTTAATTTGTTCAAAGTTGTCATAAACATCCTTAACCAAGTCTTCGTGATTCATGCACAGTCCAGGGTTGGCTGTTCGCACGTCTACAAACTTGTCAGCCAGGAAATCACATTCTTTTCTTAATTCAGTTAGGTCAATATTTAAACCAAGGTTTGCTAAACTGGGTAATTGATGTTTATTCATAATTTTGTTTCCATTTGTTAAAGACAATCTTGATATCTTCTATATCGTCAAAGTATTTTTCGTAATCTATAAAATCGGATAGTTTGTAGTATTTTTTACTTACAGTATCTAAATCTTCATAATAATGTACACTACCAACAGCGCTATCTAGTTGTTCTTTGATTGTAAAAAATTGTTCTAAGCTCTTATTATAATCATGATTTGTGCGTGTAATGATATTTAGTTGATTGGGCATGCCATCGGCTTTCATAACGGCTGCTGTTGTCCAGTTTGTACTATCTTGAAATAAAAAACTTAAAAACCATTTCCACGTATCTCTTCTTTTTAAAATAACGATCTTGTCGTCTTTGTAGAAGTTCTTAAACCACGTGTTGTAATAGTCACCAAGATAGTTTATATGATGTTTGAATGTATAATCAACTCCGTCTAACTTTTTATCTTCGAGAAATTTTATCTTTTGTTCTAACGTCATCAAAGTCTTTGTTGGATCTAAGAATTCTTCAATACCGATGTATTTAACGGTTGGTAATGTTAAATTATATGTGTGAATTGATTCGTAAGCATATGACGATCCGGCTCTAGGTGCGCTCAATAATACTTGCATCAAAATCTCTTGTTATAAAATCACTGCTGGGTTGCCAAACGTAAGACGGATTATTCAGTCGTATACTATAAACATACTGCAATATATTACCCGTTTTAAACAAAAAGTCTCTTTCTAATTGTAATGTTTGATACCACTCGGTTTTAGTATACTCGGTAAATGTGTTAACTGTCATTCTTCTTTTACGCTGGTATAATGCATTTATAGCACGTTTGGTAACATCGTGTGTAATATATAATATCTCAAACTGTTTTTTTCTTGCCCACGCAATTTGATAATCGGCCATACGCAATCCACAATGTGTAAACCTGTAATCTTTTAAAATATGATATCGACACACTCGTGCAGATATTTTTGGGTCATTGGTATAATGACTGTGTTCTACTACACTAATACTGATTAACTTGTCATTAACAAAGCACATCCATGTTTCCGTGGCAGGGTCGTCAGGATTATAGTTTGAGGTGGTAATACTGTTGTTCCCTTCGAGCCGAGATTGTCGTATAAAAGGATAGATTAAATCCCTGTGTTTGTCGACATCCTCACTGTAAGTCTTAATTAAAATGGGATGTTGTAATTGCATATTCTTTATACCTTTGATAACTCTTTTCTAGTAGTTCATGCCATAGTGGTAAATCATATACGCCATGAATTACAAGCTGCGCACGATCAGTGAAACTAAATCCTTTGTCGACACCGTGCTCAAATGTTGCGCCGTCGTACGCAAATGCATTTGTTTCTGGCGGCAACATTGGAAATATTCTAGTAGCACCGCTGTCTTTACTCATGTAAAAATGTTCTTTCTTCCAATCAGTTACATTACTCCATCTAAAATGCAAATGACTAGGGGCTTGTGCTTGCAATAATCCTTCTAAGAGTTTTTCTTCGTCGTAGTGCGGAGGAATTGGAGTAGGTGTTTGTACAAAAAAGATTTGATGAATACTCTTAAAAGGCAATGCTTCTACGTACTCAATAAGATCTGGAAATTCATCTCTAGCCCAGTTAAACCATTCGGGATTACTTCCTGGTGTACCACAATTATTAGATTTTAAAAACATCAAGGTTCCTACGTTTTCAGTTTTGTAAAAATCTTTCTGTTTTTGTTGATCGTTGTAGATCTGTGCAATACGTGCAAGGTTGATGTCTAAATACGGTAAGTCTATTGGTGTCCAAACCATATCTCTATATCCAACGTAATCGTTGTGTAAGCTGAGATCTTCCCAATTCGGCCTGTCTGGCCCAGGATTTCCTGGATCATTGTTTAAATATTGCCTATTAGGAATGTTATGTTCGTCATATTCTAACTTATGGTATGTTTTTCTAAAGTTATTAGTATTCAACATCTATTATTGTCCTTTTTCCTACTTGTATATTCAAATCTAAGTTTATTATATTGCATTTATAATTTTTAGAAAAGTAATCCAGGTCTGTATACTGCAAATCTTCTGTGTTACTGTTGGTTACTTCGTGTACTATTGCATGCTTGGGTTTATAAAAGTCACATATACGGTTAAACATCTCGTGTGGCTTATTATCGTATATCAGTACACTGCTAAAAACAACTACATCAACATCAAACATAGGACGAATTAAGTATTTCCACGACCTAACACAAAATTGGTGCTCTGGATACACTGTCATTGCCTTTTCGATAGGTTCTCTGCTGGTATCAAATCCGTAGTAATTATACTCGTAATTTGTTAAAAACTTGTTTAATGTGCCAACACGGCAACCAACATCTACTATACTTGTTAATTTGTTGCATTTAATAATATCTGCCATCGTCTTGTAAATTGGACTAGCATCAGGGCCGTCCAAATATGACATATCGGCAATACGGTATTGCTCATGAAGATTAGCAGTGCTGATAGTCACAAGCAACCCTCCAGAGTAAGCGGTTTCTGTCTAGAACAGGAGTTCTTCGATGCAATGTAGTAAACTGATCCATCATAAGCAGATCACCTTTTTTAAATATATGGTGATACATGTGCCTAGACTTAAATATGTTTGGTTGTAACTTATCAATCATTTGTCGATGATCGATTTTTGTTTTTCCTTCCCATGCACCTACAATAAAGTGATACGGAAAGTAAAAATAATATTTGCCAGTATGAGGATGTATACCCACTAAATCACGTATGCTACCTTTATTCTTTTCCATGAATTCTAGTTCAGGATCGCCTTCATCTAAATTATACATGGTGTTATTTTGAAATTTTATTCGAATCTTAATACTTTTCCAATACTCCTGTTCGTCTTTGCTCATATCGTAGAACGGGTCGCTCGTATTGCAGACACTCAATGTGGTATTAACATCTTCTTCTATACAATATAACGAAATTAATATCTTGTCAATTTGATGTCTGCTGTTACCGTTACTGTGCCATCCTAGCTCGGTGTCACCAAACATACCGACCTTATTACCATCGGTGTCTTTTTTTCCAGTTACTAGAAATATTTCAGGATGGTTCTTTGAATTCATAAACAAGTTAGGAGTTTCGCACTCTCCAAACTGTTTCATTATGTCAACATATGTCTGCTCGGTCAGTTTCTGGTCATAAAATAATGCAAATCCAGTTGTTTGAATAGTGTGTGCTAGTTTACTAGGGCATAACGTTGTTACGTCCTCGCTAGTTTTATATGGTGCTATCAAGGTATTGTTCCTTTATTAAGTCGGCTATGCATAACCGGTTGGTTTGATTTCTTTTAAATTTGTTGTATATTGGGTTATCTGATGATGCTAACCATATTACATCACTTGATATTAAATCTAATTCAGTACATACTGTATCTTGATAGGGCTTAAGAGTGTTATAAACCAAGTCAATCGGTATAGTTTCAATTAATCTTTCGCCTAGGCCCATGCTGTAGTAATTATAATATTTTGCATTTACATTTAATGGTTCTAAACATCGATCTGGAGTTCTACTCCAGTAATAGCCAATTCGGTAGTTACGCAAGCCAAAACATTTACTAAAACTAAAGAATACCTTCTCGACGTTGTCAGGTATTTTAAAGTTGGTTACCCTTGTGCTTAACAAGTATGCAAGATCAAGTACAACAGGTTTATCAGTTGGAATGCTACAATAATTTCCATTAAAGCTAGCCGGATTTGTCCAATAATGTACGTCGCCAGTCTCCTGGCCACTTACCCATACGTAGTCACCTTTACGAATCTGTATTGCACGTTTTTCGTCTGTCATCCAGTAGTTTAATCCTTCTGTGATGCCGTTTAACGGATATAAATATTCAAATCCACTTAAATCACAGTACGGTTTTAAATATTCAGATATGTTACTAGAAAAGACACTAACCTCGTCATGTTTTGTTAATGAAAAGTCATCAACAACATTAACTATTTCTTTAATAGGAAAACTACGTATTGCCATACTTTGCTGCATAAGCTGTGCGATTCTGTCATTCATATTACTTTGAATATTCTCTGTGCTATTAATTGCTGTGCTACCCAGCCCCCGGTGTCGTATTTGTGTAACCGTATTTTTCTAAAATTATTATGGTGCTCTAAATGATATCCTTCGCCTGCTATTAACAAATTCAGCCAAGCATTATTTGTTGGGCCATCTTTGTGTCCTAGTGTGTTAAGTAAGCCAAATCCTAGTTTAGCATGAACAAAGGGCATTAGTGCAAATGCAACAAAAAACTTAATCCCAATTAACAAAGACACAATCCAAACAACTATAATAATCTTAAACCAATGCTTGTGGCAGAATACTAACATAGAGTTCTGATACAAGTCCTTTGCATACTTAATTGGAATACGAGGAATGTTCCACGTAGTACTTAACACTTTCCAGAATCCAATATGCTTAGGAGAGTGCGGGTCGTGTTCGGTGTCAGCATGCGCATGGTGTAATCGATGACTAGCTATCCATCCAATTGGCGATTTTATAACAACAACCATTAACATTGCCAGTCCAATTGCTTCAAACCATTTTGGTACTGCAAATTGTCTGTGACAATAATATCGATGTAGCAGAATACTTGCTGCCCAGTGAGATATAATAGTTCCCCATAATAGACCAAGGAGTATAACATAAATCCAATCCATTATATGTTTCTCACAATGTCAATACTATCTTGCCACGTCTTTGTATTACTTTCAAAATTAATATTACAAATCACCCGATGTTTTGTTCCAGTATTAATTGCTTCATGCCACTGCTTGACATTCCACAATACCGGTTTATCAACTAGCGCATATCTACAAGCAACATCGTCATTTGTAAACAAGTACTTGTCAGATCCTTTGTTATATTTTTTCCAGTAATATTCGCTCCAGTATACTCCGACATTTGGATCTTCTGGAATATAGCCGTCTACGTCTTCATACATAGGCCAACTTGTTAGTGTATTTTCGTCGCAGCCTGCAACTGGAAATATTAAACTTGCTACACTTGTTTTTGTATGGTGCCTGTGTCCAAAAAATAAGTGCTCAACTGCTTTGAATTCAGGCTGAGTCGGATCTGCTTGGAAGAACTTTAGGCTTTGTGTAAAACCGTGTTTGTGCAGGGCTTGTGAAAGTTCTTTATGCTCAATTAAGTCAGAGGTATTAATAACTTGCATAACCGGCTTGTCCGGATCATACAAGTTATAATGGTCTTTATAGTTATTGATAAAGTAGTTGGTTTCTGGATGTTGTGTATATATGTTAGGAAGGTGTGCAAATATTTGCTGTATTTGCTCATATATAAATTCTAAGCCGGGCGTCCACTCTAATTCATGTACAAAATCTTTTGCAAGTACTGGATCTGTTAATATTGGCATTATCGATTTCCTATTATTGTTGCTACTAAATGCGATCGAACACTTTTACTACCGTTGAAGACCGAATGCAAAATAGTAGTATCGGTAAAATACCATTTATTTTTTTCTAAATGCTTCACTTGATCATCAATTACCATAAAACACCCAGTGTGTGTGTCTATTGGGAAATGCACTCTTGGATGGTAGTCAACATGCCAAGACAAACATGTCTTGGGATGTAGATTCATTATGCGCACTCTACCTAGGATATACTTATCACTAAGCGCATTGTATACTTTTTCAAAACTTGTATTTATAAATTGGTCACATAATATTGTAAAGTCGGATTCGTTAAGTATAACTTTATTTACAGGAACGTCAATATTTCCATCTTTGTCAACCGTTGAGTTATCCCAGTCGTAATACAAGCTACCGGTTCCTAATAAGTAGTCGGTATTTTTTCCTGGAAGAGTATTTAAACAAATTTGTGAACCATTATTATACTTAATAATGTTGTCATCTACTAATTTCGTTAGGTCGGTATGTAAGTCAAAGACCGGTAAGTCAGCAAGTTCAGTGAAATGTTTCATATTAGTATTTATGTTAAGGCAGTTTACGTTTTGGAATTTTAGAATCGGCACTGCTTACACAACTGTCTGTTATGCACGGCATTGCTTTGTTAAATAATTTAAACCCAGTTTCGACATTACCGAGCGGCACATCATGACATGAGTAGCTTCGTTTAACCGATCCGTCGGGTTCACGTATTATAATTCCTTGATACCCAGCGTTGCAACTCCATCCTTTGAATTTATTGAAGTTAAAAGCATTGAATCGTTCAGCTTGATCCATGTACCATTTTGTACCGTCCTTGTCTTTGAGTTCTATCTGCATATGCCACGGAACACTTGCGTCGTTGTTGCCTACTACTTCTTTTGGTATTTCAAAAGTTGCTTTGGGACGATTAGCCCATGTGCGTTTAGATTCTGTATAGGCGCGCTGCGGCATGCCGTTGTGCAATGCCTTGAGTATTTCTTCGGAATAACCGTCTACAATTCGAGAAGCAGTTGGGTCACTCATCGGCTTGAGCGTAACATTAATTCCTTGCTCATGAAAGAATAATGCGTTATTCCAATCTTTGTCGAACCATTCAGGAACCATAACCATATTAATGGTAACTTGTACATCGTGTTCTTGGCAATATATCAACTTGTCTGCAAAGTCTTGCATTTTTGCAGTCGTGTCCAAGTGCTCTGTGTGCAAACTTGCAGTAATACTTGCGCGATGGAATGACTTTGTAATTTCTACATACTCCTCAAACCAGCTCATAGGGCGCGAGCAATTGCTGGTCATGTGTGTTGATGTGTAATTTGTAGACCCGACGTCAGCAGCAAGGTGTTTGAGCATGTCAAGGTACCCTGGGTGGAACGTGGGTTCGCCACCGCTCAACGAAAAGTGAAAGCTGTTAAAGCCATTTTCTCTAGCTTGTCGTTTGATCTCGTCAATTGTTTTTAAACAAAGCTCGGTTGGCCTGTGATCTTTTTTATCAGATCGAGCGTAAGGCCAGCAATCATATTGTTCAAACAGTGTCGTTAATACTGTCCCGGAACGTATCCAGCTGCATGTTACCATGCAGATCAGACTATATCATCATCCCAGTTGTGGGATGCTCCCCGTTTCGACTCACATGAGCCTACGTCTTTCGACTAGTCGTTGAACCTTCTTTGTGTAACAAAGCTTGGCTGCTGATTGCCCAAAAGCATGGGGTTTCCAGCAATTAAAGGAGTTTTCGACCATTGTTACCAATGGAAGTCGCATTGATGTTTACGAACAGCGGTAGTTACAGAAGCGGCCCAAGATCCAGCTCACTGTAAATAGATCTCTGTATAGCATTGTTCGTTGCCCAACACTTACTATATCATCAAATGGTATTTTTGTGAAGTCATATTCACTCCATTTTAAATTATTGTTCATATATTTGCCATCCTTTGCATGATTTGGTTTGCTGTAATAAATCTTCTGTCATACGTTTAGTATAACACCATTGTAATATTATGTCAACTATTTACTTTATAGCTGCTGTTTGGTAAAATGGTCACGATTATTTTGCTTGCACGCCTGTATACATTTGGGTATCTTGTTATCACTATCCCACGAATTCATAATATCAGTAAATACCTTTCCGTGTAGTGCCTGCTTAACAGACACATTTGCCAAGTTAATATCATTTTTGTAATCGTTGTCAACTAGTATTTCTTCAAATCTATCCTTTGATTTTTCTGTTACTGAAAACTCCATCATCTTACTGTTGAGATGACAGCACGGAATGACATTACCCATGTGATTAACAAATATACGCTTTTGGCCACTGTATTTGCAAGATATACATGGTGACTCATCAGCCTCTATTTTTTTGTGCGTTATACCACTAGTATCAGGTCGATGACTAATAATGGTTTTAAAATCTTTAAACCCTTCGTCCTTGGCCAGTTGTTTTGCTATATGAGTTTGGTGCTGATTGTGTTCAAATTCAATATATTGCCAAACTGATTGGCCGCCTGCTGCAATAAACGATCTATAATTGGTTTGTACCTTTTTAAAACTACTGCCTTCTCGGTAGATCTCACTTGTTTCGTCAGCTCCGTCGATCCCCCAAGTAACTCTGTGACTAGCAGGTAATATGCCTGCTAGCTTCGCCCACCAACCAGCAGTTCGTAAACTACCATTGGTAGCAATATTAATGTGTACGTTCCAGTCTGCAAAATGTTTTATAATTTCAAAGAAATCAGGATGTGTAGTAGGTTCGTCTACACTGCCGCAGAAATTAATAATCTGCATGTTTGGAAACATTGATTTTTGAAATCTAGTTCTTATGGTGTCCAAGTCTAAGTATGTTTTGTTTAATATTTTGTCTGCATGATCGGACAATACACGAAAGCATCCTTTGCATTGTATGTTACAATAACTTGTAAGTTCGATGTCTATCCACTCTAATGTATCAGTTGACCACATTAGTTATACTCCGTAGGGATTATTGGTGCGGATTTTGGTACAGGTGCTTCGCTATTTTTAAAAACGTCCATATTTACATGACCAGATAACACAGTTTTATAATTCTCAGGATATGCACTCTTTGGAGCGCATAACCCGCAACCACAAGTGTGTTTAGGACAAACAATTGTGGGCATGGTTTTGGTTTCTAGTTGATGTCTTAGTTGTGCAAGAATAGCTGCGCCTTCGCTTATTTTGCCAATAGGGCCGCGTGTTTGGTCAAATTTTGCTTGACATGTTTGGTGATGAAAGACTTGATCGGTTTGCTGCTCAAGATGAAGAAAGAACCAATTGACGCTGCAATGCCACCCCTTGAAGTTTCTAAAGTCTACAAAGGTACTTTTCTTAGATTCTGTTTTGCTGCTCAAGCACATTTCTCTACTACCACAACACGGGCGGCCGATTGCCCATCCGTCTTTTTTAGATGCAGGCTTTTTGACTTGGACTTCTTCTAATTCCTCTTCCACACCTTCTATTTCTACTTCTTCCATTAACTTAGGCAGCTTATCAGTTGATTTGTGCTCTTTGTTTAGTTCTGCATTACGATACTTCCAGTAATTTTTCATAAAGTCTAGTTGTTCGTCAGTGTACTGGTGTGCAAAGTTGTCTCGACTGCCGGCTTCTTCGCCGATGATTCTAGGTACATATTTTACACCAGCGTCTTCTAGAAAATTACAAAGATCCTTGCATTCGTCAAAATGTTGTGCGTGAAACATTACGTTTACATTCATTGTAAAGTTATGCTGTGGGCCAGATTTGTGAAATTGCATAATTCGATCTCGTACTTGCTTTTTGAGCTTTAGGTCGCTTTCTGCATGATAACTCACAGTGATGTGCTGCAAATTTTCCATTATTCTTGTAGCCATTTTTGCGCCCATTGCACCATTACTGGTTAATGAAAATCTAGCTCGCCATTTATCTTTATACTTATTAGCATGCTCTTCTTTTAAGTATTGAATAAATGTTATAAAGTTAGGGTTTACTGTGGGTTCTCCGCCTGTAAAACTAATAGTGGATGATTTGTGATCTCTGTGTTCCATGTATGTATCAATATATTCAAACACAAAGTTGGCGTTATTTTTTAATTCATCTAATGTAGCATGGGCACTAAAGTTGTCATGTCGATAAACGGGGCAATAACTACAATCATAATTACAGCGTCGCCCTAAATCCCATGTAACCTGAAAAGCATTTCCAGTTAGCAAGTCTACTGTATCAAAACTCATTTAAATATATCCTTCATTTCTGGAAATGTTTCTGCAAATTTATTGCCGCGTTGGGTGTCACAGAGTTTTAAGAATTCTTGCATCTCTGGAAGGCGACGACTCCAGTCTTCACTTTCCATAAACTGCAACATACCGTTGAGGCGCTGTATACCGTACTCTGCACTGCGCCATTGTTCGTAATCAACTTTACCTTTATGCCACTCAGGAATACCTAACTCCCAATTGGCTTCCCACCACGGATACCAAGCTTCGTATTTTTCTCTGCATTCTTGTTTGAACCATGCGGGCAATGATTTAACATTCAAGTGTGCAGGCCAATATACAAAATGCTGACTAATTCCGCCTGCACCGAACGGCCACATATTAATTTTCTTAAACCCTTGTTCTAATTTCCATTGTATGAAATCTGGAATATAGTATATGTTCAACGCCTGCACTGCACATGCAATAGTAACTTCGACATTGTCGCTGGTCTGTGTATCAAGAATGTGAAATACTTCTTCTTGTCGTGTCCATTTGCTAGGATATCGAATGTAGTCGTTCATTTCTTTTATACTATCTATCGAGTAATGAAAGCGTACAATTTTGAATTCCTTCCATAGCTCAAATAAATCAGGTCTCCACTCAACTCCATTTGAGTTATAACGTAACTCGAGATTCTTAGCATAGCCCATTTTGATAGCGTGCTCGAGTATTTCATAATGTTCCTCAATAATCAAGCTTTCGCCACCTGCGAAATAAATTTGTTGCATGGTTGCCATTTGCTCGTAAAACTGTGTCCAAAACGTTGGATTTTGTTTGTGCCAGTTGTAGCTCGATCCGTTTGTGCTTCCTTTATCTTGCCACTGCATAATCTCTTTGAGACTTTCATTTTTAACGGCTGGGAATATGGACTTATAATCTTTTATCCATCCGCTACTGTCATGGGGACTACACATAACACATGCCAACTGGCATTTAGTGCCAAATCGTAAGTCTATATATGCTAGATTTGGCGGAACTTCGCCGTCCTCTGTAGTGTCTGCTAGTATCTTCTCAAGGTCGACTCGTTTGCTCCAGTAATTGGTTTCCCACTGCCGTTTACTACGATGTCCAGCTGCTTCTTCTTTGAAGCATTTTAAACAACTAGGAGGCTTTTCTCCGTTGAGCATTTGCTTGCGGACGTTTTTCATATAGTTGCTGTTCCAAGCAGTCTTAAAATCACTTACATTTAAGTTGTTTGGCTTACCGTCGTCTGTTTTAAGAATTCCCACTTGCCCACCGTGTTCTGTGTCGTTTGTTGGGCCAACACTACTAGCGTTGGCAGTGCAACAAACTCTGAGACTTCCGTCAGGGCGGGTAGATAAATGCATCCAAGGTAAGATACAAAATGTTTCTGACGGAGGAGTAATTTTATCTGTCATGTAACCCTACTTTTTCTATTGCCCAGTTGCGCTCGACACACCAAAAACACTTACCACATTCTGGTATGTGTGCGTCAGGATTTTGAGTGTACCATGTAAAGTTCATTCCTGATGACAGGTAAGTATTGCTATCGCCTTCGCAACTTCTAGTGATATACAATAATTCGAGTATATCGTGATTCACGTATTGCCGAATTACCCAATCTTTTTCTGTTAATCGAAGAGGTGTAAGACTCCATGATGTAGTATCGTCTGCTATATATGCAAGAGAGTTTAGAGATTGTTCGATGTTGTCTCGATTCATCATCCTATCGAAAATTTCATACCCTACCGTTGGATTTTTAGTAGTAGCATTGTAACATGCATTATACTGATGTGTCACTGCTAGATACTTATTAAACGATCCAACCATAATCTGATCCATTGATCGGCCATTATGAATATTGCCAATTGCGCCGTGTTCGAGCTCAGGAGGCAAATAAGTCACTACTTGATGTGTAATTATGTCAGGAAATCTATTTTTGAGCCACTTATAAACGTTAGTCGATACAGTAGATTGCCACGGTCGGGTAAACCAATTGCGTACAAATGTAATTATCTCAATTTTGCAGTTGTAATTATTATCTTTAATGGTTGTGGCCATCAAAAATGCCATTATGGCACTATCGGCGCCGCCGCTGAGATTGATTCCCACCTTTGTCCATTCTGGATTCATCGGAATTACAACATTATCAAAGTTGTGGGCCTTTAATCCAATTTTGTTAAGTGTATCAGGGGTTGCACCAGTAGCGGCATTTGCCCATGCATACGAACTGTTGTACTCAGCTGAATTGTATAATGATTGATTCATGTTGTTATTTTCCTACTATATTAGTATATATTTATATACGTATATTTCTGCTGCTGGTAATCTGAACTACAACACAAAATTATTGTTTTATGGTTATTTCATTATGATATGCTTTGTTATGAGCGCAAGTTAGTATACACCGTGACAAATGCTGTGCGTGGGCCGGATTCCAACTTTGTTCTAACACTTCAGAAAACCAATCATGAGATAATACGGCGTCTATATCCTGATCCTTGACACTGTTCCATCCGTTTGTGTATTTTGATAACTTGTCTGTAATTTGATCTCTATTTTTAAACGTGCTGTCCCAAAGAAAGCAACATGGCCAAACTTCAAGCTGGGCACTAATAAATATTTCGGCTTCGTGTACATATTTGCAAGTGATCGACGAAACCACTCGTTGTGTTTGGTAGCTATCGTTATTTTTATAGTTTTCAATAAATTCAGCAAGTTCATAAACCTGTTGTTTTTTAGTATGTTCTTTTTTGCCAGAGGTTGTAATTACACTTTGTTCAGTAACTAGTTTTTTTGTATTAGCATCTCGTTTCTTTATAATAGAAACCCAGTCGTGGTAACTGTTTCTCATTCCAGTTCTAGTTGCAAACTTGAACCCCAGCGACTTAGCATGCGCCTCAGCAGCAGGCAACTCATACTCATTGTGATCAAATACAATAAATATCCAAGTTGCAGCAGAGTGGCCAGCGCCGCCGGCTCGGTATGCTTGCATATTACGGTCGATTACTTTAAAGTTGGTGTTTACCCTATAGACGTGATTGGTTTCTCTGTGGCCGTCGATGCAAAAGTTGATCTCGACATTCTTTGTTTCTTTGCTCAACTCGCCAAGTCGGTGCCACCACGTTGCTGTTTGATAACCGCCATTGGTGCTCAATTGACAAAATCCGCCGTTGGTGGACAGATATTCTACCATATCGACACATTCTATGTTGAGTGCCGGGTCGCCAAGCACTCCGCAGAATTTAAATTGCTTGCCTGCAATATATTCTCGCGAAGGAAACAATCGCTTTATATCAGCAAGTCCAAACCCAGTGACTAAAAATTTACCAAAATTCTGCGTTCTTGCACAACCAGGGCAAGCTGCATTACAATCACTTGTAATTTCTAATTCGACTTTTTTGATGTTTAATAAGTTCATATTTGGTTACTTAACTGAAGTCCTTGCATAATATGTTTGTAGATTGGACATTAAATTTATCTGAGTCATATAATACTTTTCAGTATATTCTAAATTTTGTACAAATGTAAACGATTCAGGATCTATTATCTTAACTTCGTTCGAAGTTGTTAGCACAATATTGCTTAGACTTAAATCACAGTTTACAAAAAATGTGTTGTTTTTTAACTTTTTAGATTCCTGCATTGATTGACTCCAAGTATTATTTATAGTGATAATTATATCACAAATTAAGTCTTTGGTAATCAAGTGATAGTATTCTTCTCTTTTCAAAACACTTTCAATAGTATCAACAATATCTAAAAATTCCATGGTATATGTTTCATGGTCAACCAACCCAAGTACCTTTACCAATGCAGGATTAGATTTTGACAAGTTAGAGTAATGTTTTAACCATTGTTGATTAATTGGCTGGAAGTTGGTGTTGCGTACTGTTTTAAAGACAATATCATCTTTAAACTCGATCTTCGAGTATCTGTCTATCATTGGTATTATTTCTCTCAATACTTATATTAGTCTATTGTAGCACACATTATTTCAATTGTCTAGTATTTAGGCAAAGTATTTGTTTATTAAATATTCTGCAAAAAGTTTTTGACTTTTGGGCCCAGGGTGAGAGTTGTCTAGCGCTCTGTCTACTTTAAAAGATTGCAGGTTTTTATCTGACATAGTAATTGACCGGTCAATGTTTAAAGTTTTTGGATGTGCGTCTACCGGTAATATATTGTATGTTTTAATACCGAGTGATCGTAATTTTAAGTTGATGTAATTGATGTACACACAACGCATGATAGTTGAATCCCAATCGTTGTGTAAAAATTTGTAATATGGTTTTGATGGCTTGTCATACTTCCACGTTCCTATCTGAACGTTAGTGTGCTGTTTTATAATGCAATGACGGTCATTATGACTCCACTGTATTACGCAAATATCAGACAAATCGAAATTAGTATTGTCAGCGATGTGCATAATGTGTTTATCGCCGGCGCCAGGAACAGATAAGTTTACCAGTTTGCGCCTTAAATGAGTGGCAACTATCTGAGCAAAGCCCAACTTACTAGGTTCATCCAGCGGATGAACACCGTCGGAGTGTATACAATCGGCCAATCCGTGTCCAAAAGTGTATGAACATCCAATTGTTATTAACTTATTCATACAAGTATTTATGCCAAGAATTATTACTTAAACTGCGCCGAAAATGGATCAAACTCGGCGCCGCACTTCATACTGCATACTTTTAATTTTCCGTCGGCGCAGCTGGGTTTGTTCCAACTTGCTTCTATGTTTTCAAATATGCCAGTATCAAACACAGCTTTTAACCCGTGTATCTTGGCATTGACTGCATCCTTGCCGCCGGCTTCATCAATAAAGTCCCATACTTGTTCTACTTTGGGATCATTGGTCCAGCACAACACATCAGTATCTTCTTGTAGGAAGTCGCAGCCCTTGCAGTAAGAAATACTGTCAAAGTCACCTGCATTGTGTTTTTCTCTTAGTTCGGTATAAAGATTGCCTGTCCAAATTTCTTCAAAGGTTTGACTCGAAAGATGTCCTAGAACACTTTTACTTTCGCTCGGCGGTCCTAGGACCTGACAACACGGAGTTACTGCTGCTGTCATACCGTTAACTCCTCCGGCACGAACTGTTAGTTCCTCAGCAGACGGGCGGCCACAACTTCGTTTTTTACCAGAGCGAATGTATTCCGGAGAATGATTTCCACTCCAGTTGTGCATTTTCCAGATATAAGAAATTACGCCTGTGGGAATAATAAAATTATTTTTATATTGTTCAGCTTCCCATTCTGCATTTTTAGGGTCTAAGATTAGATGATAACTCTGAACAGAACATTTAGAATTTACTTCTTTCACGTATGCGGCTGCTTCAGTGGTATTTGACTTTATTAAATCCCAGTTATCTTTACTCATCCATTTCTGGTACAATTCTCGATTGTACCCTATTACAGAAAATCTAATAAGCGACAATCCGGCATCAATACAGTCTTTCATGTACTGCCCTGTAAATTTAGCACCGTTGCAATATAAGTAAGACTTTAAGCCACGTTTAGTACATGCTGCGATATACTCATGGAGGTCTTTTGCCATAGTCGGTTCGCCTGATCCCTCAAGATTAATCACTGGATATCCGTATTTAGGAGTAATTTGATCAAGAATACTTTCAAATTGCCGCAATGGCATTTTTTTTAAAAATTCTTTTTCTCTGCCTTCGGCGGATCCCTGAGGACACATTTGACAAGTATAATTACAACCTCCAAAGACTTCAATTACTGCGCGTTTTAAATTTAGATGTTCAAGGTCAATACTCATACTCAATATATACCAATGCTATTTAAACTGCCTAGTATTACCATAATGAATCACAGTGACATCATCATTGGTATATGTACGCCAAGGATCAACTACAATGCTGTCATCTGGGATATGACAATACATTTTTTGTGGATTATCGCTGCCCAGATATTTGTATGTAGTGTTTGAATCGTGCGCCAGTAAAAATACACATGGTGTAATTGGTGTATACTTGTCGCCTGTTAACGGATCAATATAGATAGGTTTGATTCCTAACTGTTCACAAAAATGCCCCACTAATAAACTGTAACTGCCGTCGATATAAGACACACCGGGTTTGTATGACTTGCCGTGTATTACAATATCCATATTATGGAATTTACTTTGGAACACTAACTGTTTGGCAATATTCTTAGCTTGTATGTCACGTGCGTTCATGATAGCGTCAAACATATCATACCCTAGATTTAACTTTTCTGCCATGTAGCGCAATGCAATGTTATCACGGGGATGGCAACCGCCCCCGTCGCCCATACCAGCAGTCATATACTGCGGGCCTGTAATGCGCATGGTTGACTTGGCCAAGGCTTCTGTTACAATATCTACGTTGATGTTGCCTTGTGCTTCTGCTACGTCTTGAATCATGTTGACAATGCCAATCTTTGCACTAATCATAGTATTATAGAAAACCTTAATGCACTCGCACTCGTCCCATGTACCAATTTCATAACGTGGATTATTTTGCATAATTGTTTTATAAAAATCAACTAACATTTTAGCGTCGCCAGTTTGTGACCCATCTTCTGTGCCGATCATTACCATCTCTGGATTAACCATGTCCCATGCTACACTGCCCATTGCAATAAGGTATGGATTGTATATGAACCTAGTGTTGGTAACAATAGGGATAAATTCTCTGCGCGTTGTGCCTGGTAACACTGTGCTGATCAATACCAGTAATTGGTCCTCGGTCATATGCTTGTTGGCTTCTGCTATCACCGATTTGACAATGTCATAGTTGAAGTCTTTAGGTGCAAGGTGTGCTGTTGGTGCTCTGCCATCATACTCTGGATCGTGTGGTGTTGGCACTGCAATGAACACAATGTCTTTGTCTTTTACACATTCTTTAATCGAGTTTGCTATTGTTACTACTTCGGAAGTGCATTCAGCAATGTCATATCCTACTACATTGTGTCCACCGTCTGCTATAGCTTCAGCACACGGCATTCCCAATTTGCCAATGCCAATGAATCCTATTTTCATTTAAAAGTACTCCTTTATCAAGTATTCTGCAAAGCGTTTATTGCTTTTTTTTCCTGGATGTTGCTTGTCCAATGCACAGTCAACTCTAAAATATTGTAAGTTTTTATCGGACATTTTAACTGACTGATTAATATTCAAATCACACAGGTATGCATCAATTGGCAATATGTTATATGTAACAATTCCAAGAGACTGTAACTTTAAGTTAATATAATTAATGTATACATCACGCATAACAGTTGCATCATTCTCGTTGTGTATGCTTTTATAATACGTTTTAGTTATTTTATTATCCATCCACGGGCCAATCGCAACAGTTTCTTGTTTGTTTAGAATGCAGTAACGGTCATTATGACTCCACTGTATTAGGCAAATGTCATCCGGATCAAATAAAGTATTATCTACTATATTCATAATTTGTTTATCACCTATGCCGCATTGTGCTAAATTAATTAGAGATCTCTCTAAATGATCGGCTACAATCTGAGCATACCCTAACTTACTAGGACAAGGTCCTTGGGCATTACTGTTACTATCTATACAATCGGACAACCCGTGGCCGTATGTATAAGAGCATCCAACTGTTATTATTCTACTCATGCAAGTATTTATATAGGGTATCTTGCAGTATAGAGTCCATCATGTGTGATCGGTAACTCATTATTGCAAGATTGTGTACAAGTATACTTTTGATCTTAATCATGTCGTTGTATAATTCGTCATCGGGCCTGTCAAAAAATTTAACTGCAGAATCTATTGCACTGTTAACTCGCGTTGTGTTATCTATTTTACTGTCGTAACTCTCATCTAGTACACTATTAAATGTTTTATATCCCATACTTTGTAATGTGCCTAACGAATTTGGTTCACCTAGTATTACAAAAGGCTGCATATACATAATAGGCTTAAATATTTTTTCACTAAAAAACATTCTGCCTGGCGTATTGTACTGATAAGTTTCAGGACATATGTGGAGAAAAGAATCATAAAATTTATCTGTGGCCCAATCCGACACTGGGTTATCTATTTCAGGATTTACATTATCATTAATTTTAAGAGGTATGTTTTCTTTTATACTAGACTGTATGTACTTTTTATAAATTTCTGGAGATTCTTGTTGGAAAAGAGCTTCTTGGATATCAAAATAACCATCTGCTGTATCACCGCATTTCCCCATTGATAAATATCCTCTATCAATATGAGGGTATAGCAATGTTACTCCTGCAAATCTGCCTGCATGGGGGCGACGGTTTAAACAAATAAACTTTTTTGCGCGATGCTTTTTTTGAGAAATTCCCAAACTTCCATGCTGTATTAACCACTTTGTATTTTCAAATTTAGTTTGGTACTCCCAAAAATTATGATACGCTGTTTTCATGCCAGGGGCTTCTGCTAGATTTGCACAAACAAATACAAAGTTATCTAAACTAATATCATACCGTTTTATAAAAGGAGCAACCAACGATTTCCACCAATTCCAGTCCCACCCTTCGTAAGAATTGTAGACTAGGATTTTGCAGCGGTTGGCTTTAATATCGCTAACAACAGAGTCTGGAATAATTACTTCGTCTATTACTTCTTCAATAGAAGTAAGCGATGGCAAAAACGGAAAATAGTATAAACTATCGCTTTCTACTTTATCTCTAAACACAACGTCAAATGGTGGGCCAAATAAACCAAAGTATGCATCAGGTGTGTTGTGTCCTATGATAAAATAGCGATGATCTAAATATCGGTGGGGGGGGCCGCAGCAATATTTAAACTCTTGTTTGTCTTCGGGCAAATCAGTTCTGTAATATAAAGGAATCTGTGTCATAATAATACTTACCTAAACTGTGCTGCAAATGGATCAAACTCGGCGCCGCACTTCATACCGCACACCTTTAGTTTTCCTTCGCCAACACTAGGTTTATTCCAGCTTGCTTCTATATTTTCAAATATACCAGTATCAAACACTGCTTTTAATCCGTGTATCTTAGCATTAACTGCATCTTTCCCGCCTGCGTCATCAATAAAGTCCCATATTTGTTCTACTTTAGGATCTTTGTGCCACCACTTGTACATTCTGCCAGCAGTCCAGCAACAAGGCATTGCTAGTCCTTCGGCTGTAATGAACAAGTTTCCTTCGTCCTTTACTTTGCACTTAATAGGGGCGGCGTCATAGTATGAATCCATGCTACCGTATTTGTCAACGATAACATCTTGCTTTTTAAGAGCTGAATTTTGGTACTTTGCATCTGGTTTTTTAAGTTCTGTAGTGTTGTTGCCTTTGCCATTAACTGCTTGATGCGAATCTTTTTTCTCAGTTTTAGATGTTACAAATCGCCCAGTTTTCTTTGCTACAAACCGTTCAAACCCCATTTGTTTGCTTAACTCTTCGGCTTCTTCTACTTGGTGCTGATTATGTTCAAATATTAAAAAATCCCATCTGGCTCTGCCGCCAGCAGCAATGAAAGCCCGCATGGATCTTTCCACGTTAGCCCAAACAACGTTTTGTCTATACTTGTGGTTGGTATCCTCTAGTCCGTCTACACTAAAAATAACTGCGCCCATTCTTCCATATACTTGAGCAAGCTTTGTCCACCATTGTGCGCTTTTAGCTCCGGCATTTGTATTCATGCTTAGCCACATTGTTGAATTGTGACTACGAAAATACTCAAAAATTGCCAACGTGTCACGAGCAACAATTGGATCACCCAAGTTGCCGCACATGTACAACGTGTCAAGTTGCTTGATAAAGTCGGGTTCAAACATAACTTTGATATCGGTCAGTGTAAGTTCGCTCAAATCAATATGCGGATTGACATCTCCGCCGTTTTGATTTCTATCGCACATAGGGCAAGCTGCTTGGCAATTTTGTGTATTTTCTAAATGTATTGTTCTTATGTCTTCGTATTTGTACATTGATTTTCCATTACTAATTTTATGTCCATGCCTGGTCCTACTTTACTAGGTAAATCCCCATGCTGTTCTACATACCAGTTAATAACAGCTCTGTACCAATTTTGACTATTGTGATGCGCCTGTTGGTTGAATTGCCAAATGTTGTCGTTGGTTGCTTGCATGGTACTTAGTGCTCTTGCGCTTTCTGTTTGCAATTCTCGCAGAGATAATTTATCTATATCCAATTTTCATAAACCTTGTATATTTTGGTAATTGTAATTCTCCAAGAAACAAACATTCTTGCATGGGCGCAGTTTCACCAAATGAATCCATATCAGCGGAGCAATTAATATGTTCTGATATTTCAAAATAATTATTACTCTGAAGTATTACCAATTTACCTTTGGGAATTTTTGCATACCATTCTTCAAAGTTGCCGATATGCTCACAACTTGTATTAACAACGGTGTCAGGAGAGTCTAGAATGTAACACATTTTTTTATTAGAATTACTCCACGATTTTGAAGAATGATTAGAATAATCAATGTCCATTATATCCTGTGTAATTGCTTTAAATTTCCATTGATCGACTAGCCACGGCTTATTGAATATTTCAGCTATTTTCTCGCAACTGGAGTCGACATCAAAACTACGTATCTTGGTTATATTCAATCCGGATTCGAACAACAGAGTTGATAGTATAGCATACCATCCAGCACACAGAAATACTGTGCCTAATTCAACATCTAATTCTTTAAGTATCTTAATTAGCCATTGTTTACTTTGTAGCTGTCCTCTACTAAAGCAATTGTTGTCTATTTCCAAGGCAGGATTGACAAAGAAACTTTTAAATGCCGCGACAAGGTGGCTATCTGAGTATCGTGCAAGCACCGGCCATAATTTCCATGTATTGTCTTCAAGAACTAACTTTCGTAAATCGTCGTCAGTTACTAGTCTAAATACACTGTGTAAATTCTTTTCCATTACTGCTTTACGCAATTCTTCTGTATCATGATTGTCAATTATTCGAAATACACTATGTAAATTTTGTTCCATTACTGCTTTACGCAACTCGTCAGATGTATTAGTTAACCTAAAGATACTAGATAAATCCTGATCAATGTATGCACGTCGTAAGTCTGCTAATTTTGAATTAGTAGGATACAACATTTCAAATCTGTCTAGTAGTTCATAAGTGTGCATCATTAAATTTCTCCTTTAGCCAGTTAAAATCATTTATTTTTTTTAATGCAGCAATGTTGTCTTTATTTCTTGTGCCATATGCTGCGCCAGCTTTTGCTCCAGATATTGCATATTTTCCAAATGGCTTTTTAATCCCAACTGTGCACCATGTATATAATCGTTGTTGAGTTTCTGTATCTTGCTGTCTGTCAATGATTCTTGATGACAGTTTAACACATTCTCTAAATGCGCTTTTCCATGTGCTGTAAGGATCTGTGTTAAACAAAGTAATGTTGCTAATTACAGGCATCAACTTAAATTGATTACTGATGCTAGTAGTCATATCCGTCTTACCAATATCCATGTTTTCTGTAAGCTCCCTAGGTAGTAATTTTACGCCTCCATAGCCGTAAACAAGATCATTCACTGGATTTTGACTACGCCAAACATGCACACAAGTTAAATTACTGTCATGTACTTGTAAGTTAAATGTAAAATCATCAACTATAGTTGCATCGGCATCGACTACCCAAAACATTTTAGATTTACAAAGTTTGGCGGCGGCAATATGTGCATTATGAATTCCTTTTACGCCGTGCACCCGAACAGCGCGGGGCGCAATCTTTAACAAGACTTGATAGTTTTCGTCAGCATTGGGTTCTTCGTAACTTATAAACACAATGTCATAGGGCTTTGGTGTAGATGCTACAATTTTATGTTCAATTCGGTTGACGGGAAATCTATATTCTATTTCGCGTTTTGAAAGCGGAGAGTGTTTGCTGCACAACAATAATCCATTGTAGTGTTGTTGACCATTTACATGATGCAAAAATGCATGAGATTTATTGCGCAAATCTTTATCGGTGTGTGGTATATAAAAATTGTTTGCCACATCGTAGTCAATGTTGATGTTTACTGAACTCATCCAAAACATTTCAGTTGTACTAGTTTCCATTGCATGTGTGTATTCCGCAAAAGTATCAATATTAAATATGTCATAGGGCTTTGGTGTAGATGCTAGAACTGCAACTTTCTTTGTATTATGGCAAAACCTTATTTGTATGTCGGCAGTAGTTAATATAGCAGTTTTTGGAATAAGTGAAATTCCGTCATAAAGATCTTTGCCATTTTTAAATACATGTATATAATCCTGACTCCAGTCATCAGGCACATAGTCAAAATCAAACGTATTACTAACAATTATATCATCGGGTACTATCCAAAAAAACTCTGTTAACGATTGCTGTTGTGCGTCAACAACTGATGCTGCATGTTTAACAAAAGGAAAACGCTGCACGATATCATCATGCCGGCTTGTGTTGTTACGTGCAACTGGTTGTATAATAATTATGTCAAACATGTATGATTATTCCTCAGTCGATTGCTTGGTCGGGTTAACAAAATATTCTCGTTGCTTTTCTTCATATAAAAATACTCCGTTGGTTAATATCGGCTTTGCTACAATTGCCCAATTGCGTTGCCCTTCTTTCAAGTAGTCTATAATATTGGTGCATTTTTCAAACTCTTGTGGATCTACAAACACGTCAATGGTTGTATTAACTCCAAGGTCATACAGATAATCAGCTAGCTTGCGTGTTTTTACTTTTTTTAAAGTTTCGTGATATGCACTGATGGTAATTGTGTCCAGCACTCTGGCTGCGGCAGTCCACCAAATTACTCCCGGTGCAGCAGTTGTGTTGATTTCCAACGTACAAGCATAGTGGTCTTTAAGATATTTACACAATGACAAAAAATCACTCCATTCTGTAACTTCTCGTCCAGTGAACAATATGTTGAAAATATTATCATCAGATTGCATGTGACTATCTAGAAATTTTGAAATGTTTTCTCTTACTAATTCTAAGTCAGAGAAAGGCTGATTAATTGGAGAAATTGTATATTCAAGTTTCATTGAAATATTTTATGTCTCTCTATCTACAAACTGTTGTCCGATTATACGAGCAGGATTTTGATATACGGTTTTAAAAAACTTGCTTTGGTCAGGAGCAAGGGGGTCGGCTGCAATCGGAAGGTCAAGTTTGTTGATTAGCATTTCTCCCATCATTTTTGTTTGAGACATCAAATCTTCTTCTTTGAGTTGACTGCCTGAATGTTCCCAATAATTATTTAAATATTTAAAGTCGCGAACTTGTATGTAATCCCAATCAGTACACATGGTATGATACAATCCTTCTCTTGCGCCATAAATTGCCCATAATCCATTTTTTACATCAGTGCCAGTCATTAACCATATATAAAGTCTGTGCATATTCTTCCAATGATTCTTTTGGAAGGCTTCTGGTGTCGGTTTAATACCCTGGTCAAGTGCCATTTTAACACCTTCTCTAAATCCTGCGCGCCATGCTTGTTGGGGACTTGCGTTGTTAAAGATTTCGCTGTAGCAGCCGTTCATTTGGATATATTCAATATCCCAACAAAAGTCAACTTGTGCATGTGGATTGTCATCTGGTGCATTTTCGTGTGTGCGCATGTTGAGCACATATTCTTTGGGCCAGCATTTGAGGCCGCCGTTGCCGTACATTAGTCCGTTGATATGATTTTTTGCAGTCCAGCTGATAACACATTTATCCAAGTCTTTGTGAGCGTCTAAATCAAACTCCCTTGACAGAAATTTAGTATCGATTATGTTGTCGGCGTCGACTGTGATAAATCGGTCTGTGTCACTTAATTCTGCACAGGCCTTGTGTGCAGCGTCAGACCCCTCAACACCGTGTATTCTCTTTGCCCACGGAATTTTTTTGCACAAGTCTGCATAATTTTTTTCTGCATTTGGTTCGTCATATGACAAATAAATAATGTCATGGTCTAGTATTTTAAATTTGTTATTCATTAATTACCTCATGACGATACGAATCAAGTCTCTTAATAGTATATACACTTAGTGCAGTAGTGTCTGACTCAATCTGGCTATTAAAAGGAATTTTTACACAATCATTTGATATTAATTCAATCAATTCAATATTAATCACTCTTTCCAAAGACTGAACATCGTTGTATCTTGTAATACTAAACATCAACGATGCATCGATAGAAATATTCTTTCCACTAAAATTATTTCTAACAGGGTCGCTCAACATTATTACCCATTCTTTTCGAGAGACGTGTTGAATTATTGTTAAGTCTGCAGACAGTACGTCTTTGCGGTCAATATAATGCAACTGATGATTGGCGTTGATAACTTCAGTATTTCGGTATTCTAGTACATAAGTTTTAATAACGGTATCAAAATTTATACAATATTGATGTAAGTGTTCTTTTCCACTAACTAGATCTTTGACTGCAAAGTCGTCCACTTCGATAAAATTTCCATCTGCATTTTTAGTATTACTAATACTTAACAGATTTCCCAAGTTGTCAAAATATACAAATCTTTTTGTAGGTATATAGATTAGATCTTCCATTTAAATTCCCAAGTATTCTTCATAAATTTTTATTATTTTATCAGTTGCAAAACTCTTTTCAGTGTAATGAAAAATTCCTTGCTGGTGATAATTTCCAATCTTTAGATTAAGAGATTTATTAAACGATACACTAACACTATCCTGCCATGAGTCGCTGGGTGATTTCCATTCCTGTGCATGCGCCTTCATATGAACGAAATTTGGATAGGCACACGCACTGGAAATAGTATCTTCCCAGCCTAATATCTTAGCAACAATGGCTGCACTTACATCCACACTTGGAAACTCCTGAATAACTTTTCCAGTTGCGTATTGTTCATAAAATACTTTCCAGTTTTTCATAACAATCTCAAGCCACTGATAAAATAAATGTGCTTCGGTGCTCTTTTTAAAGTAATGAAGTCCGCTGTATAAATTTGGAAGGTTGTTCTTCACAAACAACTTTCGGTAGTACGTGCTTGCAAGTGGGCTTCCTCTATATGTTAGCACATTGGTTGTATAGAATATTTTCTTGTGTTGCAGGGCTTCCCACCAATGCTGGATGTTATCCAGCACCAACATGTCTGTGTCTAGTACAATTGTGTTATCATAAGGAGTAATGTGGTATATTTTCCAACGATTTTCAATTTTCCATTGTGATTCGCTTGCGTCATCTCCCCACGGAATCTCAATTATATTGTCAAAAATATCATATTTACAATCGTCGTTTGTTATTAACGCTATTTTAGAATCAGGATTGGTTGCCTTTATGCTCAGCGCACACAAGTATGCCTGTTTAATATAATCATCTGAACTATTTTGTGCTAGTAATGTAAAATTAATCGGCATTGTCAATAATCCTATTAAGGCTAAACTTATTCATAATATGAACATTACTGCCAGTGGCTTGTATTGCAAAGCAATCGGCTGTTCCTTGTTTTTCAATTAAAAATACAAATTTATCATCTATAATTTTCTCAAGGTGATCTCGGTCAGTGATAAAATATTTTGTTCCCGGCATTGGGTTAACAAAATTTCCAGTTCTGTGGCCGTTCATTATATGTGCAGCAATGCTAAATGCAAAATCATTGCGAAACACGCTTGAAACAATTTGATAAACATTTCGATAATGATTCCAATTTTTGTTAATGTGATCAACTAGATCAAAAAATATTCGGTTTGACAAATTCTTTCTAAAAAACACGCACGTTGCCCAGTAAAACTTTGGGCCGCTGTCGCTTATAAATTTAAACTCGGACAAATCTCTCCATCCAGAAAACTCAAATGTATTGTCACTGTACATTAGTAAATCGTGAGTCTGGTCAAAGCATCGATTTAATACGTTGTTTGCAACAATGAAGTCAGTATCCAACAAAATTGTTTCATCATACGGAGTAAGACTGTATGCTGTATTTCGATCAGTGTTCTTGAACTGTAAACTTTTTCTAGTCCACGAACCGTCGTGGTATTTTTTGTATGTGTCGTTACCGGATGTATTTGTCAAAATTACTTTATCAAACGGATGATCCGGATATGCTTTCTCAAGATAGTCAGCAGTGTCTGTGATAATACTCACAGGAATTCCTTGGTATTCTTTAATTCTGTTTGCACAAAAGACAGCTTGTTTAACATAGTCAATTTCGCTGTTATTACGTGCTATTAGTAATGCACCCTTTGTCATTAACTAATAATACCTTCGACTGTGCGGTTGTTTTTTAATTTGGCAAATCCTGCCAAATACTTGTTACCCGCCTTGGTATACTCGGCTAATATGTCATTTACAAATTTTGATAAATTGTCAATATGAATAGGAGTTGAATTATCATCTATTAATACCGATTCATTGACGGTAGTATTAACCAACAATGTGCAAAAGCTAATTAATTCTCGAGTTAATGTAAATTGACCGCCGTTGTGGTAATAAATAATATCATTGTCGTATTGTTCTTTTAATAACCTTTTCTGATTGTCAAGTGTAATCATATAGTTACTAAAATCAAGTGCAGCTTTTAATTTATCATCCATTGGAAATCCTTGTTATATTATATAATAATACAACAGTTTTTTTATTATGTCAATTGGTTTATGCCGGCGGAGAGCCGTTGTTTGATGTTAACTGAACAACTGTTGCAATAATTGGTGCCGGAACATTGACTGCTGTATATGAAACAGCGTTGTACACAAAACTACTGTCGGGTCTAAATGTGTTAACAGTGCTAGTAGTTGTGCCGCCTACTGATTCGTCAATATTTCCTGCTGAGCCATCATCTATTGATATCCTAAATCTTAAAACAGTGTCACTGACAGTACGGCCGGCAATTGTGTAATCGTTGCTACTATACACACCAGACCCAGTTTTAGTATAAATTAATTGATACGTTGATGTTAGTGCATTGTATCCACTAGTAGAAGGTGTTCCGGAATTAGCAGTTAGTCGGTATTTGTCAAATTTTATAGTTCCTATTGCCGATAGCATATTTGCCCAATCGGTGTCCTTTGCGCCCGATCCAGCTGTTAAGCTTGCAGAAAATCTTAGTTCGCCGCCGGTTTCAAAATAATAGTCGCGTTCTGCTAGGCTAGCAAATGTAAAAGTAACTACATGATATATAGTTTGGTTATTAGAAGAATTTCCCCATGATGTGCTTCTTGCGCTCGCATCTGCAGTGCCAAGAGAAAAACTACTATCTGGCCAGCCAGATGTACTTCCGTCAAAATTGCTAATATCAACTACTAGTTGATTATAATCGTTTATGCCCGATGTTGTACTAGTTGATGTTGCCGTTTTTGCTCCAGTAACTTGATTAAATTCTAGAGAAACGTCGGCACCAATTGTTTGTCCGGTTGCAGGAACGTTGATAAGAGCGGAGATTGATCCAGCTTGATGAACATAGCAGCCTTGTGCATCAAGGTACAGTTCTTCCAGTTGTTGAGATGTAACTTTGCTCGATGTAGCAACCACCGGTGATGATCTTAAAGTTTGACCGTAGGTGGTATTATACACTGTTGATAGCGTGGTTCTTATATTATTATATTCTGATGCAGATATTACTCCGCCAACACTTACAGGCATGTATAGTCTCCGTTAACAGTGTATTTATTGCATCATGTACTAAGAGCACTAATGTTTGAAAACAACGGACTTGGTACCGAAACATATGCACCAGTTGCTCTAAATTGGTTAATTATGCTTGTGATATTACCAGTAACGTTTTCGTCAATTGATCCGCCAGGGCCGGTTGCCCCTGCCCCATCTATAAATTCGACCAGGAAAGTTAATGCGTCAGCAGTTGCCTTGGCACGAATGGTGTAAAAAGTGTCCGAATATCCAGTGGTTTTTGAGTTTGTATAAATTTGTACATATTCAGCATTGTCTATCAAATCAAAATTACCAATGTTTGCAGAAGTATCAGTTACAATTGTAGCAGTTGATACCGCTGTGGTATGATTGAAAATAATAGATTGCATACTGGATAAGAACGATGCCCAGGCTGACGATTTGGCATCTGCCGGGGCAGATAATTGAGCGCCAAATCGTATTTGGCCTCCGGAATTAAAGAAGTATCTCCGTGCATTTGCAGATTCAAATGTTACCCTAAACTCATGTGTGATTGTGCCATTCCAGGTGGTATTTCTAGTACTAGATGCTAGTGCAGAAGTTGTAGCTTCTGCAGGATCAATTTTAAAACGAGATGCTCCGGTAATTCCAGAAGTTATAGATTCATACTGGGTGTACGCGCTATTTGTAATATCAGTGTTAGCAGCAATTGACAGCAGTACCGGTAAAGCACCGTTTTGGTGAGCATGTATGTTAACAAGATCAGTTTTTAATCTTTGCATGTGAGTAGCAACAACTGTGGCGCCTGGCGCCACAGCAGAACTTGACAATACCTGTCCGTACCCAAAGTTAGTTGCCCCGTTGCCTAAAACTTGAGTTACAATTGTTTGCATTGCATTGTATCGTGCTGCTGAGATTATATCGCCTACGGCCATTATTTTTTTTCCTATAAACTGCTAGTTTTATTTATACCTTAAGCACACACTCAACTAATTTTTCGTCGTTGCTGTAATTTGACTCAAGTGATATTCCAACTAGTGCAGTAGTTGCAATTGTAGTACATACACCGTCGACCATTGCATACACTGCTTGACCTTTTTTAACTGGTCCTGATACTCTAACAGGTAGACGACCCTTTAGACCAACGGGCTGACCGTGTGCTTCGCTGTTCATTAAGTATGCAGGGTCAGTTGATATAACCCCAATGCAATGGTTACTCGCAGTAGCAGGTTCTACCTCGTAGTCAATACTTGCGCTAACTGCTACTGCGGTTCCAGGAAGTAGTTCTTCGTTGGTTGAATAATTTTCTGCTAAATCGGCATATCGAGCAGTTGTTGCTATTCCACGAAATACTACCGCAGTTATGTCGCCACTTGCATCTCTTGCTGCGATAGTATTTATAGAACCGGCAGTTGTAGCTGTTCTATATAAGCCGCTAACAGATAATGTATCTGCCTGTGTTGCAGTACCATTAAATGTAGTTGCATAAATGTTAGACCATCGTTCAGTAATCGTGCCCAATGCATACGTGTTGTTTACTGCTGGCTTAATTTCAGTGTTAGAAATATTTATAATATCTCCGTCGGCTGCATTTTGAATTTTAAGCAGGCCTCGTTTAAGTTGTATTATAGGTGTAAAAGCATCGGGTGCAATTTTAACAACTAGGTCGTCGTCATTGCCTAGTGTAAATCCAGGATCATTGAACTTAACAACATTGGTAAATACTGCATTATCAGTTGTAAGAAATTCTGCTGCGGTTTGGCCGTTTAAAGTTAATGCATTGCTTGCAGTTCCCCAATAAACATGATCGCTTGTAGTAACACCGGCTGTTGCTGCCTGAGTATTCACAAGCGTTGTACCTTGTTTGATTTCGTCAAACCCTGTGATTGCATCACCTGCTGAGATTGTAAATGCAGTCGGACTTGTAATATAAACAATGATATCTTCAATAGTAGCAGCAATAACTGCATGCGGATTACCAACCGTGTCAAAGAGCGTCAGTGATTGCATTTGAGTAAGTCCGGATCCTGCGCCCTGTGGTCCTACTAGTACCCACTCATTTACTGAATTTCTACTATAGAGCTGATTGGTACTGTTGTTCCACCAAAGTTCTCCCTCGGATAGACCAATTGGTGCAGTTGCGCTTACTTCGCCGCCGCCTGTTGTTTTCCAAATTGTACCATCATATACTCTAATTTTAGAATTAATACTGTCGTACCACAGCATGCCGGCGATTGGCCGAGTTGGAGCTGTTGACGAAGCAAAATTTTCTAAAAGGAACAAAAAGTTTTCGTTCTGTGCTTCGCCGTAGCCAGCAAAGTTTTTGCCAATGAATTTTACTTCAGTAGCTTGATTTACCGTTCCATCTTCAACTGTTGTTAAGACCGATCCGTTGTATCTGTTAATAATATAAGCCATTTATGGTTTAACCCCTATTGCGTTAATAGTATTTATCAGTTAAACATTATATCTTAGCTTACGTCTTCAATATAGGCCCAACTTCCGGCAACTACTCTAAATCTCTTCAAAGTACGTGCAACAGTTAATGCAAGTGTGTTAGTAGCATTGTTAAATAATACATCAGCTAACACAGACTGGTTTTCGGTACCTGCTTTGTCAACTGTGACAAAAGTTTTTGAAATTCCATCAGACGCATTGTACGTGTTTGTTCCGCTGTATTCGGTACAATGTATTAATGCTTCTACGTTGTCAATTTTTGTGCTCGACGGCACCATAGATTCAATTATGTCTACAATCAATGAATTATTTAATCCTGTAATATCAAGTGAGAAGAAAACGTCAGTGTTTGTTATGGCACCCTCAATGGCAAGATTTCCTGTTATTCTTACATCTCCAGAAACATCAAGGTTATATTGCGGATTATCTTGCCAAATTCCTACATTTCCAGCAGTAGTATTAACAGTTAGGTAATCAATTAAAAAGTTTTCACTCACTGTTGGTCCTGGGTTAACTTGAAATTTGATTCCTGCGTTGCCAGTCTGACTTCTCAATATAGTATTATTATCTGATACAAGTAATTTGAAATCATTATTGTCGCCAACTGTTAGACCAAGATCGGTCTGTATTTTTAATATACCAGTTGTTGTATTACCAACTACTTCACTTTCTGGATTGGTTCGAAGAAATCCAGTATCTGATATTCCAGAAATTGATAATGCAGATTCAGCAGTTCCGTGGTAAAGAAAATTAGAATACAAAGAGCTAATATTAATACCTTCTTTGATATCTTTCTCAAAATTAGGCAAAGCAATGGCCATAGTAAACGATTCTCTGCTAATGATTGCTATCGGTTGTGCAGCTATTAACAATCGCACAACAACTTTTGAATTTCCAAACTCGTCAACTAGAGTTTGAACATCTAATCCGGACTCTCCCTGTGCAACAGTGTAAATTGGGCCTGCAAGAAATGTATTATCGCCATCGCTAAACTTTAATTGCTTGTTTGCAGTATCGACCCAAAGTTCTCCAGGTGCTAATGAAGGAGTTGTAGAAGAAACAACAGTTGCAGCAGTTGCTATAAAAGATTCTCCATTGTAGATTTTTAATCTTACTTCGCTAGTATCGTACCAAAGCTGTCCAACAAGTGGGTTTGACGGGGCGGCGGTATTTGCAAAGTTTTCAAGAACTTTAACAAAATTCTCATTAAATGCTTCGCCGTATCCTGTATAATTTCTTCCAATAAGAATCAAGTCGGTGGTCTCGTCATCGATTCTGCCGTCAATCAAATCTACTAAAAGTGCGCCGTTGGTTGTATTAATTTTATAACTCATTAAAAGACTCCGTGGTATATGATAAAGTTAACTGTTGCAAAAGGCGAAACTGTTTTAAATTCTTCTTGCGATAATGCACGATTGGCAATGCCTTCTGTTCTTGTTATTCCTGACCCAGTGAGTGGCCCAGTAGATGATGGAAGCGCGCTAACCGCTGACGAGTCAGCTGGATTGGTAACGTTGTTGTTAGTAGCATAAAATTGTGTTCCAGCATCGCCTTGTAAACTGTGCGTGTGCTCCGGTAATTGATCTGTTTCGATTAATGCAGCAGACGAGCCGCCGTAGTTGCCAACCGTGTTAGCAGCGCCGTCGTTGAGGACTCGAGCAGCACCAGTTGCTCCGGCCAGTCCTCCTAGCAAAGATCGGCCGCGCATGTCAGGAGATTTAAATAGTAACAGCGGCGATGACGAAATTCCAAAGCTTGGACCGATGATGTTATATAATAGTTCGTATGTAGCAATTTCGTACTCTGCTCCGTCACACATTAACCACCCAGTTGGCGCTGCTTGGCCGCCAAACGGTAAAATAGTGCCAATTGGAACCAGTGGACCTAATGCATCGTTGGGTATTTTTTCTAATAATGCTCGTTGCTCTACTATTCGTATTCCAGTACCGGGTCTGTTAACTAAGATTTGATCAGTTGTTTCCGACGTTGTTACTTTATCCTTATCAGTGAAGAATGTATCATTTAACGTAGTATTAAACTCTTTTGTCAATCCACTAACTTGGCCGTCAAACTCAACAACTTGAGATATTACATCACCAACTAATTGAAAACTTGTAGCACTGCTTAACTTCCCAGCCGACGATGCCGATCCTGTTATGTTACCGGTTAAGTTTCCAGTAAATGCCCCAGTGAATCTTTCAGCGAACATATTAGAAAACGGCAGCAATAACGACCCAACGCTTGATAGACTTGACGAGGTTGTTACAATATTGTTAACAGTAATATTTCCTGTAACAGTTGCAGTTCCGTCGACTTCCAAATCTCCTAGTATACTGCTGTTGCCACTGACAATTAAATTTGACGGATCAGAATCTGAGTTAGTGCCAACATTGAGATTGCCAGCTGTTCTCACATCACCTCGGACATCGAGCGTGGCTGTTGGAATCCTAGTCGGACTACCAATTACTACACTAGTATCGTGGTAGACTCTTAGTGCAGTTGTTAACACTCCGTCTTTTCTTACTCTGAAGTCAATGCTGCCATCAGATGCACCATTTCTAATTTCACCAATGCTTCCTGAAACAGACATTTTAAACTTTGTGTCGTCGCCGACTGTTATGCCGTCGTTACTATTTACTGTTAACGATTTTGTAAAAGTATTTGCATTGCTGAGTATTGCAAATTCAGCAGCAGCCCTTGGTGAACCGTTGATGATTAGACTCTCGGCTGTACTTGCAACGCCGTAATATTTTGTATTGGTTGTTATGCCGCCTAGGTCTTCCCCTGTGCCTGTTATTGTTTTACTTAGGTTAACACCAGGATAGATTATATTATTAGTTGCGCCAGTTGAAAAACCTGGAAGATCACTTTGATTCTTGGCTGTAAATTGATCTGCACTAATCACCGATATAACTTTATTTGCAATATAGTTGACTATAACAGTTCTGACCTTGTTGTTAGTGTCTTTGATAGTTTGTGTTGTTGTTCCTGTGCCGCTGCCTGCTGCGTCTGACGGGCCAACAAGAATCCAACCAGATCCGCTGTATAAATAAAGCTGCCGTGTCGAGGTGTTAATCCATAAATCTCCCAGTGTACTCGAAGTTGCATCGGGTTCGGTTGTTGCTTTTTTTAGTCCACCGGCACTTACCCACTGGGTGCCATCGTAAAGTTTTAATTGGTTGGCATTGTCAGTTGTGTCGTACCATAACTGGCCTTCAACTGGTCTTGCAGGAGAACTAGTGTTTGCAAAATTTTCCAGTAGATGCAAGAAGTTCTCTGCAACAATTGTTCCGTATTCTCCTTGATCTCTGCCAGGAAGTGACAGGCTAGTTTCATTGTTGAAGGTTTTGTCAACAACAACAATCGAGCCTTTGTTGACGTTATCGGTAAATTTTACATTGTATGGCATTTTTATCCCTCGTTGAAGCCGCTGAGGCTTTGTACTCTAACAGTATAATCAATTTGTATTAATCTGTTTAAACTTTTTTGAACAGGATGAAATATAACATGTGTTAGCAAACGTCCTGTGTCTGACGACTTGAAACCTTTTAATCCTAGTTCGTCAAAAACATATAATCCATTGCTGTTACTGCTTGTGTCAAATGCTTCTTGCCCAGACGGCTCGCCATAATCTAATAAGCAACTGATCAAGATGTCAGTATAATTAGTTCCTGAAACATGTCGAACTTCTGTTTTGTTCCTAGTAGGATCCACGTTGTTGACACTACGATCGTCAATAACTTTTGTATAAGTTTGATTGTATAAACTAGCATTTGTTCCAGTTGTGTTCGGAGTTAAATATGTAATAATACCTGTTGGATCCACACTTGTTCCGCCGTTGCCAAAACTCATTTCGTAGATAAACCCCTGTCCGCGATTGGCCAAGCTTTCTGCTAATGATAAACTCATGTTTTCATAATTAATAGCATTTCGTTTGTTAATAAAGGTTTCTCCGGATGCTGGGTCAAATATCTTAATATGACCTTCGACGTGTAAACCGCTATATTCTTTTAAATTTGTCATTCCTACCACCTGTATTGTATTTATTTAGGCAACTCTATTGTTGCGTTTCGCAAAAAGTTACCTATGATATTATCTGTATTTGCCAACGATTTTCCTTCATCGTTCCACACTTTGCCTACTTTTCGTATGATTGAAACCAATTCTCCGTCGGCAGGTGTTATATTATTTCTGTCTAAGTTAAAGACAATAGTATTTCCGTTTAATGTAAATTCCGCGGCTACTGTATTGTCTCCTTCGGGGCTGTCTTGATGCAACGATGTATTATATCTTTCTATTGAAGCTTTTCTAAGTCTGTGTCCAGCAACAAACACTTCGATTTCGTCAACACTTAACGGAGTGTAATCGAGCACAATATCTGTGCTTCCGTCGGACTTGATTGTCTGATTCAAAATTGTATCAGTGTAATTAACAGTCTCGTCTGGCCCTTGGCCGTATGCTCGTGTTCCGGCGTTATACGTTTCTTTAACGCCAGTTCCTAAAGTACCTCTTCTAAGTTGCTGTACTTGATTACCATTGATTTCAAAGTATTCAATTCTTTCGCCATTAATAAACAACACGCCTGGAATATTTTTTGCCTTGTTAGGTTGAAACATTCCAGTTGCATCTTCTAACATAATTCTAATGTCATAATAATTTAGCGGATTTAATAGAACATAGCTGTTATCCTGGTTAAGTCTCTTGTAATGAACTCGATTTAACATGTCTTTAAAAATTCTGTATCCAAATTTATTAGTAACCGGAGTTGCGCCAAATTGTATTACATCAATAACATCATCTTCTGAAGGTGTTTTATACAACTCTATAGTAGTACCTGCAGAATTCAACGAATAATCAACTTCAGGAGTTAATAACTCTCCGTTGACTGCAATCCATGCATAACTCGAGTTTGGTATTGTTCCTCTTAATGGAATAAACCCTGTTGCAACTAGATTTCTAGTTGCATAATCAAACGAATCCGCAGTTATGTCCGAATCTGTAATGACCTTATATGTAATTCTTTCAAAATTATTAATATCATGATTACTGAACTGGTATATTTCTACCAAATCGGCAGATTGCGGCGGTGATGTAAAAGTCATTCCTTCGCTTGTAACGTACGACACAGTAGTAACAACAACGTCGGTTGTGTTACCATTTGCTGATATAGAAAAATTGTTATTATCTAAAAACGATTCTCTTATTTCTGTGCGCTGGCGCTGTATAGTAAGTGTGTTTGCATTAGTCGACGTAACAACTCCGGTATAAACAGTGCTGTCCTCTGCTGATTCCAATGTTAAAGTGTCGCCAGTTGACACAATAGCTGTTATATCAGTGTCAAATATAATTTGTGTGTCAACAAAATAGTACTCTGCATCCTTGATAACATAAATGTCAAGACGTGTGCCGGCCGGTGCTACTTGAGCTGTCAATAAGTTAATTCGTATATTTACTGCATCATAAGTGTATTCACTAGAATCCAGCTGCTGATGGTCTGCAAACACAAATACGTCGCTTGCAGTTATAAAGTTATCACTAAACTGCCATTCTTCTATGTTATAAACTCGTGAATCAGTCGTTGTATACACAACACTGTATCCGGGGTTTAAGATCTTGTTGCCAACTTTTACAAGTATATTATGAGATATAGGCTTGTTGTTAAACGGCACAGTGTTGATTGTTCCGTCAAATTTGTGATAATCATTGCTGTTGTTCGCCGTAAATGTTTTGTCAATGGTTACCTGACTGTATGTTTGTATTAACGTACTGTAAAGGCTGTATTGAACAAAGTCATCAGTTGTCAGCGCACTAACAGAAAACTCAATTTTTACTCTGTTAGGGAATCCATCACCTGCTGTTGTTTCTGCTAATATATAATCAATGCCACTGGTTAGTACATTGCCGTTAACTGTAATCAGTGCCGACACCTGATCACTCCAAGCAGCTGACGTTACAACACTTGTTGTAGTTCCGTCGGAGTAAAAGTTAGTTGTATCAATTAGATTGATTCCGTTTGTGCCAATGGTCGTGATAGCTAAATTTGTACCAATTTGTAGTGTACCGTCATCAAAGTAGATTTTGCGATTTGTATAATCAATAGTGTATAGATCATTGCCGAGAATTACATTGTCTAATTTAACAATTACACTATCATTGGTTTGCGGAATTGCCGGTAATGAAAATTCTACACTTGATCCGTCTATGTTGTAATTTACAGTTCCGATAATACCAACACCGTCTGATGGTCTGTGATACACCTGAATGTCCAATGTATCTCTAATTTCTCCCGGAACAAGTTCCTCTGGGCCCTTTGAAGTAGTCGGAGTAACAAAGCCGTCGCCGTCTATGTTAATTTCTCCGCTGTCAATGCCAGTTGCTGTAGTGTAGCCAAGATTGCCGCCTGACAGTTGTGTGTCGTAGCCAGAAAATATTGTTGCACCATCGCTTGTGCTTTTTCTAATGACTACAATGTCACCAGCTATTGTTGTTACTAGCTCTTCATCGATTACAATAGTAGTAGAAAACCCGTCACCGGTGATTGTCTGCATAACAGCGCCAACAGTTGTTACAGGTGTTAGTGTGCCGTAGTTCGGGTCGTCAATTCTTGTTCCGTTTAGATAGAAGTTGTATTCAACCCCGATTTCCAAGGGTTGACTTAATTCAAATATTGTTGTGCTACTGTCTAATACAAAGATTTCATCCTGGTTGGTTTCATCAAATGTGTCCCACGGCAATGATCCGTATCCTGCAATGTCCCATCCTTGGTCAATGCCAAATGTAAAGCTGTCGATTGTTACTCCTGAATATTCGACGCCATCCATTAGTTGCGCTAGGTCGTTGCCCAGCATGCCAGTTGACGGATTATAGAAGAAGTTGATTCTGTCAGCAGCATCCAGTAAATTAATATCTTTTTGATATTGAATTTCTATCAAAGTATCTATTGCAGGCGGATTTACAAAATCTATGCGGCCGATATATCTGTCATATCCTTTTGATTTGTCTAAGTTATTGCTTATTTCGAAAGTACTTGCAAGCTGGGTGATACCATTAACTGTAACATTATACGAGTTGGTATTGATATTTATTGGCCATTTTAAGTTAAATATTTCTCTAGAAGAGTTTCCTTCGAAGTTTTCTGTTTTACTCAACTCAGTAAACACATATGATCCGCTAACTCTATCAAACTTAATAGTCATATGAAACGACCGCACATTACCATTGCCCATAATTGCAACAGCAGTTGCAGGAGTGCTTCCTGTTTCTTGACTACCAATTAGTGTAATAACCGGGGTGGAATAATACTTTTTACCTGGATTATCGACTACAATAGATTTAACAGAATCTTTGCTCAAGAAAGCCGAAGCTGTTGTTCCTCGGTTGTTACCAATTTCGACCCTAGGAGTTTCTCTGTAACCATTTCCGCTATTTGCTACATCAATTCTGATAATCTCATAGCCATTGTTTTCTGTCCACTGACTGAGCGTAGGCTGGAAGTATTCCGACACAAGATTGCTTACAGTGTCGCCGTCGAGCGTTGCCGAACTTGTTTCAATGTTTTTAGTTACATTATTATACGCAGGCGGCAAATCAAAGTCAGTGGTCAAGGACCCGGTAGGTTCTGTAAATTCATAAGAACTAATATATTCTCTAACCTTAGTGCTGTAAGGCTTTACTTCATTTACATAATCTTCGTAATTTTCCAAGTTGTCGTTTTGGAATGTAACTTTTTGAGTTAGCTTGCCAAGGTTGTGCTTTGCTCTAACAAAGCTTGTTTTAAATGCCCAATCAATATTCGATTGCTCTGAGAATGCATATCTCATACTTGCAAAGAATAATTTATTCCACTCAACTGCTAAGTCGGCATCAAACAAATCGTCTCTTAGCGCAATTAAAAGATTTCTCAATTCAGTTACTGGCTCTCTGTCATAAAACGAGTTATCATAGATAGCTGCATCAAATCCGCTTGCAGTAGAAGCGTAGTCATAAATTTTAGTTGAAAATTGTATAGTGCCGTTTTCTCTACCTATCGTCTCATAATTGTCTGTGAAATCTTGGCCAGAAACATTACTGGTTTTTCTTAAAATAGTCCAGCCGCCTGTGCCAGTATTTTCAATTTTAATAGTATCTCCAATGTTAGTATCAAGGTCGTGCAGTTTGTAAGTTTGAGAAACAATAATATTAATTGGCGTTAGCGAATTGTAGCCGCCGGCGTACCAATCTGCATATTCCCAGTAACGAGCTGTATCAAACGATTGGTTGTTAGTTCTTGTCCAGGATTGGCTTGATACATCCCACGAATAGATTGCCCACCGGTTGCCAATTTCTACATCTGAACTAACTAATACACTAAATTTCCTAACTAATATAGTTGCAGTATCTGAGTAATTGTTTCCTTGAGATTTAATTTTAGCGCTGGTAATCTGTCCAATATTATTAATAGTTACGGTAATTGTTGCGGCTGTGCCGCTCCGGTCGCTGATTATTATTTCTGGCGCAACAGTATATCCCCTTCCAGGATTTACAATGTTAACACCGACTATACGAGTATTTTCAATAATTGGAAGAATTTCTGCTCTCGCAGTTCTAGCAACGCTAACAAATTTCAACTGGTCAACGGTGTCCACAGTAGTATCGTATGCTCCGCTGTTAATATCCGGAATCTCGTCTTTTGACAATAAAGTGGAAAAATCCGTGTCGTCGACGACTTGATTTGCCATTAATACTTCATTGACTCTTTCAACTACTTGCTTAACAGCCTCAAGTCTGTTAACAAACATTCCCTGACGAGGAAAGTTTAGAACTCCGTAGCGTTGCTTGATTGGTAATGCAGGATCAGGAACAGAATTAGAATTTTGATCGTATCCAATTAAACTGTCAAACCACTTGGTTTCTATTTCGTTGTTGATTATACTAGTATCAAGGCCTTCAGTAACTAGCTGGTATTCTCTATGCACATTGGTTTGCAGAGCTGGATCTGCTGCGAAGCTGTAATGCAATACAGTGTTTGATCCTTCGACCAAGCTGCTTGAGTTGTAAATTGCAAATTTATTTGTATCAAGAGGTGCTACAAAACGGTAACCGGATGATGCAGGATCTCTAATAAGTCCTGCAACGTCAATTGCGCTCAGTCTTCTCGAAGACAAGCTAGGAACCAGTCTGTTATTTCTAACCCAGTAAAAATACTTTAGTGCAAAAGATCTCGAAACTCTATCATAAACTCTTTTTGAGCTGTATACGCTATTTCCATAAAGAGATATTCCACTAACTCCTTGTGCAAAACCTTCGTTGGTATCGGATATAGCATTCCATTCTGTTGGAAGTAATTTACTGCCAACCCACTCGTATACATCAACTGAAGACCCTGCTGTGAGTTTGTTCCAATTGTTTGCTCTATATTGCGAATCGCCCTGGTACGGGTTATACCAACTTACTGAATTTAAATTCCACCAAAGCTTGCCTACATAATCTTCAGTCCAGTTAGATGCATCGTCTACAATTGCTCCGTTGATTCCGTTAGTGTTTATTGAGTAAATTGCTGGATCGTAAAATGTTTTAAAATCTAATTCCTGTTCTGCAGGACCGGCGATCTTTCCTTGTCGAGGATCAATTATGTCCAAGGTTGAAATAATATCATTTTTATCTTTTGAATACACAAAGCATTGTTGTATTTTTGAAATGTCAACTTTTCCTGATTCTTCTGTGAGTAGTTCCCAACTATTGGCTGTTTTATCTGCTCGTAGATCAACAAAGACTCCAACGCCTGGCTCGTTGTTTACAAGATTTCCTTCAAAAATAGAATTTAAAGTCTCTGGTTTTAGTTTAGGAAAACCAATATAGAGATGGTTTTCAACTAGTTTAAAGTTTGAAATATTAGCTGGTAATGTATTTCTATCGTAGCTTACATCTTCGCCAAATATGAAAGAGTGTCCTATCTTTTGGAACACAGCAATTCTGCCTGTGTCTTTTTTGATATTTACAAATCTAGTTGTACCGCCGTCGACTGTTGTGCCAGACTCGTTGCTAGCAGAAGTTTGATCAAACACATATGTTGAATATACCGGAGAGTTAGTATTATCAAACCCTAATTGGTATTCACTAATTAGCGTAAAGAAATTATCAAAAGAAGTTGTTATTCGTGTGTCAGTGTTTTTTCCTGAAATAGCAAGCTTGTTTAACGAAAAGCTTAATCCTGTTCCAAACGCTTCGTTCTTTTCATCAAACGGGCTATTTAACACTTGTGATAATACGTATTCAGATGTATTACTCTGATTATAAATATAAACTGCTCCGGCATCAATACCGTTATCGTCGTTACGAGGAGCCGAAATAGCAATCTGGTCGCCCGAATCGTTGATTGCAATAGCATAACCAAATCCTTCAGAGCTATCTTCTTCTCTGATCACAGGCATTATCGAATTATCAAAGGTTCCGTCGTCTTGCTTTCTGTAAACAGACATTTCTTTTGTAGTGCCAACTGGCGCCGAAGTTAGTACAACATCGCCTAATTTGTTTACAGCAAAGTTCTTAACTGTATCAATGGTAACATTATTATAAACCCAATCAGTTGTTGAATTATCAAATACATAAAGTTTACCATTATCGTCATTGCTGCCAGGTGCTCCAACAAATAGCTTAGTAACACCGTGCTCGTCACTTTTTAATTCAATCTGATATCCAAATTGTTCATTTTCTGCAGGAACTGGGCTGAAGATAGTTGCAGTATTACGATATGTAGCATCTTGTATTCTGCTGTATATAAACACTGCTCCTTGAGCAGATGGTCCGGCTGTTGAATCATCAATTCTTGTTGCGCCCGGTGCACCGACTGCAATAATGTCGCCTGTTATACTAATTGCTACATCAAACCCATAAAGGCTGTTTGATAATATTTCATCAGTTGCTGTGATTCCCTGTAATAATATGCTTGGAGAATTTTCAGAGAATCTTCTATAAATCCGCGTAACCGGATCAGTATCTTGATTTGGAGATCCAATGACAAGTATGCTGTTGGATTCCGATGCAGCGAAACTTGATGCGTATCCGGTTTCGCTACCGGTTGGGTTTACTAACTCGTTGTGCAATGAGAAAATATTACTATTTTCGTAAACTCCCCACTTTCCAAACTCTACATCATCAATCCAGACTGTATCATTTAAGTCAACTGTGATATCTGTGATATTTTTGTTAACATCGTCGGCGTCCTTAAAACGTCTGTTAACAAGCCTTGTGACAGCCAATGTTGTGCTATCTGTAAATGCAGGGATAGACACTGCGGCGTCTGTTACAATTGCTACTTCGTTAAGTGACGAATATGCTACTTTGAAGAAACCGTTGATGTCTGCAATTCCAGATGTAATTCCAATTATATCGTCTTCTTTAAAGTCTACATACTCATCAAAATAAACTGTGAATCCGTTACTATTTTGTGGTTCTCTCAGTAGGTTATCTGGCAACGAAGGAATAATGTTACTAACTTGGTAATTAGAATTAACATGTCGCAACACTGTCCAGGATTGTTTGTCGTCCTTTACCCAAATAAATTCACCAATTAATATGTTGTCAATGGAAAGATTAAGAATTTGATCGCGACCAACTGAAAGATAGGATACATCCTTGTCTCTTACATATCCGCTGTCTTTGGTATAATTTTCTGTTCCCGATAGTTCAGTAAACAAATTAGCATGGTCATAATTATTTGGCTTAATGTAAGTTTGGTATGGAGCAATTTCATAAACAAGGTCAGTTCTAGACGCCGAGATGCTATTTACTAATTCTATTAATTGTGGCTCTAATCGATACTTGCTTTCTTCGAGATTGTATTCAACCTCGGATACATTCTCGACTGCGCCATACTGTCCTACTCTAATTGCCCATTCTTCAAAAAACTCAAGACTATCTTTGTTAGCAGAACTAAGCGCATCAAACAACTTAGTAAGTGCATTTTTGGTTCCTTTATCCTGAATAAATCCTTGATAAAATTTGTACTGGCTGACGCTGTCTGAAATAATGTTAGCAAGATATTCTCGTTTTTGATAACCAATTAAGTGTTGCCCAAGGCGTTGTTGCTCACTGTCAAAGTTGTCAGTATCAAGGCTGTAGAAGTCTGTAAATTGGTTTACTCTATAATCCCAGTTAGGAAGTAGTTCTGGCTCGGGCCTTTTTGCAAGAATATTCCAGTAGTTAGCATCAAAGAAATCTGTGGCAGTGTGCTTTAAATTAGCTGCATAGAAAAATTCCTTGTATTTAACCACGTCACCGATTGCATAATCTGTCCACTCTTTCCAAAGTGTAACTTTTGCTTTATCGTATATAAATCCAGGTGCATTTAGGCCGCCGGTCCAGTCAGCAGTTCTGTAACCTACAACTTTAATACGTTCTTGACGGTATCCTGTTTTTTTATCAAAGATAGTATCATTGAAAACAGTGGTGTTGTCAACTAGTATAATGTGTTCTTTTTGAACAAGTGGTAATTTAACTAGGAAAATACCATCCTCGGAATTAACTGGCTTAACACCAAATTCATTAGAATTGCTTCTAAATATATTTGTAAATTCCTTGCCAATGCGAGTTCCGTTGCCGGTTAGCAGATTATAATCGTAGAAGCTGTCGTGTACATTATCGACTACAAAGTACTCTCTTTCAAAAGAAACTTTATTTGCGACAGGGCTAACTGTTAACACAGTTCCGTTGTCCCAATTTTGAGTTACCCAAAACATAAATTCTTGGATGCAAAGTTTCATATCTTCGACAGCAGATGTATCTTGATTAAAGAAATCAAATATAAAGCCTTGATTAATAAGATGATTTTCATACCCTGACATAAAGTCAACAACTTCTTGTACACTCGATAACAGTGTGCCATATGAAAAACTTGTTAGCGTGTCTTGAAATGTTTTACGCAAGCTAGCACTGATGCCGCCGACTATAGGAAGATTCGACAATACAACAAACTTACCAGAATCAAAAGTAGTTGTGCTAGTATGGGTTATTTTTGTTCTGTAATATTTTCCTAAATATTCAACAACTGTTCCGCCAGTGTATCTTTTGTTTTCTGTCCAGTTAACAAACGATTCTGATATGCCGCCGACTGTGATTACAGGATCTGCGTTTTGCACAATAGGCTTGTTGAAGTTAAAGACTGGGTCTTCCTTATCGTATCCAGAAATAATGTATCCTAGTTCTGTCTTTTCAACGATTATGCCGCTAAGAACAACAATGTCAAGAGCATTGCTGGTAACAAATTCAATTTGGTAATTTTCGTCTGGAACAAATAAACTTGTCTTGTTTAACGGACTTCTGCTGTCCAGCAAAAGCTTTAGCTTGGTCTTGTCTCCGTAGCCGCCAAGCTTAACTGCTAGCTGATTGGTAAGATTTCGTAGTTTTTCTTTGTAGTCATTGTACTTTATTTCAGTCTTAGTAACCATGTATTCTGCAATATAATTAACCAGTCCGGACGTTAGTGCAGGAGCGCCATTTGTTGACGTACTTGGCAATACCAGACTGCTAAGATTAATTGCTTTTTGGGTATCTGTATAGATGATATTTCCGGTTATATCTCGTTGAGTTCTGCTACAATCAAATCCTAATCCAATTATCTTTGTTGGCTGAAGTAATGCCCATGCAGTGATCAGGCTAAACGGATATTCACTGGTTCTTCTCCAGGCTGTTTCAACAGGGGACATGTCGCCGAACTTAAAACTAGACTTACTGTTAGCAAGAGAAAAGTTTTGTGCAAGGCCAGATTCCAGTGGACTCAGAAGTCTTCCAAATTCGTCTACTGGTAGAAACTTTATCAAGTTAGGTCTTTTGTATTTAGAATCTCGTATAACCGACTTGTTAGGTTCTCTGAAAATTCCTTCTTGTAGGTCGTTCCAGAGTATTCTGTTGTTGCTGGTGTAAGGGGCTGGACCATACACAGTTTTCCACCATGTTGGCATGATAGTAAATCCTAACATTTCCCACGGGCTAGTATGAGGAGAATCTGTATCGTAATACTTCTTATAAATGCTTCTCCAAAAGCCGTCCAGTGAAATGCCGTCTAGATCATTTGTACTAGAGTAGTTGTATGTAAAAGTATTAGCCGGGTCCCAGAAGTCATGAGTTGAATAATCAACTGATCCTGAAATTTCCAACCACTGTGCAAAATCTGCAAGTATTGCAGTATTAATATTCTGTTTTGAATATCCAGTATCTCTTGCATATCCCCCTACAAAGTCATGGATGTCAATTAAGTCTTTGTTGTTGTTACATTTAATGTTGTTGTATATACGTGTTTCTAATTCTATAAGAAGGTCATCTCTGTAGTCATTGAATGCGATTGTTTGACTTCCGTCGTGGCCGCGAATCACCGATGTGGATTTAACGTAAGTTGAATCCGTGTAAACAGCGGGTTGGTATGCAGGGTAAAGACCTAACTTTGTTGGCGTTGGTGGAATATAAGATCCGTTGGTTGATTCATATTCGTATATTTCAACTATATCGCCGTCATTTAGCTCGGAGGTTATGTAAACAAATCCATTAATAAATGTGTAATCTCTTTCGTGCAGCAGCTGAATAGAGTTCTTGTAAACTCCTACAGAAAGAGATGACAATGTTGATAGAGTAAAATTGTTAGAAAGTGCAAAATATGCAGGGCCGGAATATTCAATTGTATGAATAGTTTTTGTTGCTGCACCAATACCAATCATGTCGCTAAAGAAAAATGGCATGTTTGGTTTTTTGTCTTTTGAGATTCTTGACAGAATTAAGTCAACATGATCTTTGATGTTTCCGTCAAACCCGGTTGTTAATGATTCGTTGATAAAAGTTCTTTTAAATTTAGCATATTCCCGTCTGGCATATTTCAAGGACTTGATTATGTTTGCGTCTTTGTCTGTTATATGGTATAGTGCCAGATTTACAGGGCCGCTGTGCTGAACAAACTTTTTACCATATTCTGTAATAGAGCCCAGGTCACGCAGGTTACTAAATCCTGGAAAAATTCCAGAAAATCCTGTTATGTCTTCTACAATACTATCTAGGTGGTCGTTGACCTGACCTAGTGTAAAATCTGTTATGTTTTCATTTAATGGATTTTTCTCAAAATTGATTGGAATTTCGTAAAAGCCATTGTTGTTTTTAGGAGTTTTACTGTAGCACTTGAGTAACACTAGGTCGTCTACAGTTATGTCATCTGCAAAAACAACTGTTGCTGTGCCGCTCTCATTTTCAATTGTGTAGTCACTACCAATGGACTTTCTAATACTGTTAACGTATACGCTTACACGAAGATCAGTTAATGTTCCGCTATTGTCAAAAACGTCAACTGCAAAATTATTTAATTGAGTATCAATATTATACTGCCTAACAACCGGTTGTTGGCTGTTTTTTACAGCCTTTTTCCATGCATTTTGATATACCGCATTATCGTTAGTGCTGTTGTAGTTTTTAAGATATCCTGTATCAGTAGAAAGTGTCAGTGGATTATTTAAAGAATCTTGATAAACAAAGTCGTCATTGAGTAAATTAAAGTCAAAAACTATGTCTCCGACGTTTGCAATGTTTTTATACGTAAGTGGGAATCCTAGCTCAGGATCATTGGCGCCATTGCCAATTCTGTAGCTAAAAATTTTGTTACCAACAAAACTGTTTGCAGGATAAATCATAGTGTCAGTAAAACTAATTTCATTGTTGTTATACAAGTCAAACAACGGAGATTGATTTACACCTGTTTTTTCTTGTGACAAGAACCACTTTTCTCCGTCAAAGTAAAACATTTTTCCTCTGTGGTCAACTCCGGACAACACTAGCACAACTTCATTAATTTTTGGAGTTGTTTCGTTAATTTCTATTAAACTAATTTGTTTTGTACCGTTGTGTAAAATAAAGTTGACTTCGTAAATTTTTCCATTCACAGTACTGTCGTTGTCTGCTGTAAACAAAATGCGATGGCCGTCAACTAGGTTAACGTTGTCAATATAATAGCCAACACTTCCTTCAATAGTCGAAAACACATCGGTTGTAAATGTGTCAACAAGGTCAACATTTAATTTTGCTTTTGTACCATGATTGATTAACTTTAAACCAGCTTCGAATTCAATAATTGGCCGGCGTGCTCTTGCAGCTTCGTTTATATCCACAGGCAAGTTGTTGCATAATAAGCAAGTTTCGACAACGTTTCTGTGGAACCATCTGTTGTATCGTGTCCAGGGGTTTCTGTCAGCGCTGGCGCGATTGATAGTAATATAATCTTTGGTTCCAGGATAACTTGTTGCGTCGTCAAATGGGTATTGGTCAAATCCAATTTCCGGATCGTCAAACGGTACTTGAAAATTACTTGTAAAGATCGACGGAACTTCGAGATCAGATTCGGACACCAAACATATTTCTGAGCCAACGCCCTCAACATACCAATTGCCAGCGGCATATTTTTCAGGAGTTACAGTTCCCTGGAAGTACACCTTCATTCCATTACTTAGTTCAACATTTGTACTGGTCTTGTAAGTTTTTTTACCTATAATTTCTGCAGAAACATCAATTTTGGTATTGTCTTCAATACCAAACATCGAAAATACGCCGCTAGTATTAATATCGTTTTGGCTTATGTAATAAAGAGTGTCGGGTGCAGTCATTGAAACAGTAAACTCAATGATACCGGTCTCAACATAATCAGTATCCGAAGTTACGCCGTCGGTGTAAAGGGTACTTGTGTTGGTAAAGTCAGTGTCGCTGGTTAAGTCGTTGTCTGTGAAGTTTCTTAATACTGCAATAGCAATTGGATGACCAGGAGTGTTGATTTCAAAACGGTACGTTTGACCTCTGTACAACTTTAAATTTGGATTTCTAGTAAACCCGTTTGGAGTAAATACGTAGGCAAAATTGTCGCCGTCGTCTGCCAACGTAACGGTATACGTGCTAACAACTTTGTCGGATTGTCCTGCAATTGCAACGGGCACAGGGCCAGTAGGTAGCCAATAATATTCGCGGAAATTTACAAACTTATCCCAATCAATGTGTGGGTTCCAGGCATAAAATTCCTGACTGTTAATCAAACTGTGGTTATCAACTGTGCCTTTGAAGTTTTTTAACTGAGCAATATAGTCATTGTAGTTCTTTAAGAATCCAACATTTTGAAGTTCGTCTTTGTAAACTGCAACTGGTTCAAACTGATAATTTTCTCTGTTAGCAGTAAAGTCTTGCAAAAAGTTGTCAGTAGGTTTTGTAGCTTTTGCATATCGATGTCCTGCATAAGCATCAATTTTTTCAACTACTCCAGGATTGATCATTTGATCAATTGTGCTGTTTATAAACTTTTTATTGGTATCTGTTCTAAAATATTTTGGTAAGAAGTTGCTAGCACTTTGGTCAACACGGTTGCCAACTGGCAATGAAAAGTCTTCTTGGTCTTTGTTGTATGCCATTAGTAAATAAAGCCTCCGGTATTAGGTAATATGGTGCCAGTTGCACTTTGTATACCAGTATTTGTTTTAGAAGCAGAGGTTACTACTGCTCCTTCTGATTTTAGGCGTTCTGCTGTGATCGAAGTGATAACCTCAACATCGTCAACAATTGCACTGCTTATAAAAATTTCATCTGATTCTAATTTAATTTCAAACAGACTTCCAAACGAGCTTGATGCATCTCGTGGCACTATTACAATGCTGCTCAGGTCTGGTGATAAATCTTTCATGATAAAGGCGCTTAATTCACTCCAATAAAATGTTTCTCCAAAGTCCCAGTTGTCGAGTGCAAAGAAATTATTAATTGCACTTATAACACGAGACTTTAAGTCATTGTCGTTGACAACTCTTGTTGAATTCTTTACAATTTTAAATACTGCCTGCATAATAGGTTCACTTTTATTTCCAAATAAAACTCTGTATTTTACTGGTTGATATATTATTTCGTCACTGATACTTTTAACCTTGTTAATTTCGCTACCGTAGCTTCTAAACAACTGATCGCTGCTAGGCGGCATAGGACGGTCGGTTACTATATTATTTAAATATTGTCTAAATATAGTATCGTATTGTCTTGTGAGTATATATGTATCAATTATGTTTGTACTACTAGGATCAATTCTGGTATTTTCGTCAGTGGCGTGATTGTACTGAAACTTCAGCGCTTCTCTACCAGTGTACGATTTATAATCAAACAATGTGGTTAATAGTCTTGTTTGGCTGTTTAACTGTCTAAAGATATTGTCGGCTGCAATGTAGTATATAGGATTGCCAATTGCTTGAGTGTTTACAAGGCTCGAATTGGAAACTGTTACAATGTTTTCGTCAGACGAATTAACATATACTTCAAATTGGTTGTTGTTTATAACAACTTTCTTTGTAAAAATGTAGTTGTTCAAGTTGACGATTTGCTCAAAGATGTCAGGATCGTCTACTACGCCGTCATCATCGGAATCAAAGAACGTAACTTCGATTTTTTTACTGTCAACATATCCGCCTGCATCTCTGTATTCACCAGATACTTCCCATTCAAAATCTCGAGTAAATGCAGTAGTTCCAGGTGCTGTGTTTATGTCAGTGTTAATACTTAAAATAGAGATTTTATCTCTAATAATTTTTCCAGTTTTGCTGTCGTAGATTTTCTTGGCGCTGTCAAAATAAAATCTAACCTCGGTATCGCTTTCAAAGATATATCTAGTATTTCGATATGTAACGTCGTAAGTTGTACCATTTGTTTCAAACAATACAATCCAACTACTATCGAGCTGTTGTCCAGAAGTGTCGCCTGCTAATCCTAGATTGAAGTCTTGTACAATATTTAAATTTTCTTGTGTTACAACTGCCCATGCTCTGTTGTTTCTATCATATCTAAGTCCAAAAGTTCTGTATGCAAATGCGTTGTCGATAATTTGTAATTTAACATTGTCTGTTAAATCTCTCACAAACTTGGGTTTGATTTCGTTTAATATAGACCGATCTGGAATAACATCGTTGAACACAATTGGACCAAGCCCAGAGTTTAGTATTTCTGTTCCATTGGCTGATACACTTATAACTTTTGACCACATATAGGATTTTGTTCCAGGAGCAGTTAAATCAGTTGTTAGTTTTTCGTTGAGAAACGCTGATCCAACTGGAGGAATAAACTTGACCATTGCACCGGGTTCAAAAAATCTAAGCGGACCTTCTGTAAAAGCACCAATAGCATAAATTATACCATTGTCGTCATTGATTAGTCCAGTTGACCGATTGGTAGATGATGTTATGCTATTCCAAGAAAGATTTGATTCATTGTAGTTTTGATTAAAGTATTTTGTTAGATAGAAATTCTTAACATTTTTGTTCTGAAGTATATTTGTAATTGTGTTTTCGACTTCGCTCTCAATGTCTGTTCGTGTACGGAATTTAAAAGTTGTCTTGCTTTCGATATTTTCCTTGTACAGAACACCGTCTGTGCCAAAGAGATTTGTGTTACTATACTTTCCGGTAGCATCAAGAATGTCATAATTTCGACTAATTCCGCTAGCAGTTCTGTTTACAGCTTTTACCTTGATTATATCTTGACTTATTCCAAGGGGCCCGACATTGTAATCTTCAGCAGTGATTAATCTATTTTGTGTGTAGTAAGTCGACGGTGCATTTGCTTTAATACTGTCAATAGTTTCGGTGCTAACAGCATTATTAACCGCTACTTTAAGATCAAGTGTAACAGTTAGGGTTTCGGGCTTGTTTGCATTGCTGAGATAAGGAATTCTAACAGTAACGTTTGTCATGTTAGGCGGAAGTATTGTATAATCGCTGTTTGAACTGATTCTGTAATACGACCTAAATTGTCCCTTTGGAAGATCGCCAAAAATGCCGTCTGCAAACACCAACGACACTCTATCACCAGTTCTTGTTAACACGCTGTAAATACTTCTAATTTTTTTATTCAAACTGTTAAATACTACATTGTTGCCTTCAACTGCGTCAACTTTATCCCACAGCTTACCTTCACGTCCGTTGCTGTCGAGCTTGTAAAGCCATACATCTGTTTGATTGATGTTCTCGGCGTCTATGTCAACTTTCTGATTTGGCACAGCCGAGTCAATATTAAAGTCTCCTCTTTGCAGTGTACCTTGTCTAAATTGTGCAAAAAATCCAGTGGTGTTGCTGCCAGGGCCCTGGCCGTTGTCTCTGTACAAGAAGCTAAATTGGCTACCCGGCAGAGGCGCTTCCTCTGCAATTTCTCCGTTTACAATTCCAGTACTTACGATTTCAAAATCCAAAGTTCTGCTGTTAACAGGCTTGGAAAATGTAAACACAGATACATTGTTTGAAATATTATTCAACCGATATTGTTCGGTTGCAACTCCGGCAACGCTGTCAGATTTTACAGGCGTTCCAAAAGTATTTTGCACAGGAAGTCCGGCATTTAAAATCTTAGTAAATTGCTCAAACCAATCTGGATTGGTTGTGTCATTCCAAACAACTGATCTATTTGAAAGGTTAAAACCGTTGCTGTCTATTACTTGTTCGGTTGTGCGAACGCTGGTAAATTTCAACAAGCCTTGTGCAGGACGGTTTCTTGTTGCGTTGTAACTCAAGAGATTTGCCAGGCGCAACACACTTTCTTTGCGCTCGGCTAATTCAATAAAATTTTCCCTGGCATTTAAATCAATGCGGAAACTGATATTTTGCCCAAGGAACGCAATCATATCAATTAGTGCAAGGTACTCACTGGATTCGATATAATCATTAAAATCTTCTGGATAATTTTCACGAAGGTACTCTATCATTGTACGACGCAGATTGTCAAAGTCGTAACTTTTAAAATCAGCATACTTGAAACTCTGATAGATTGTTTTCCAATCTTCAGCTAATAGTAATCTATTTTGTCTGTCAGTGGATGACATATTGCACTTCCTTAATTATATAATATTTATGATAATTTTAAAGTGCGTGTATTAATTTAGACCGTTTCTTTGATCAAACGAAAACTTTAATTGTTCGCTAATACTGTACTCTAAATAGGTTAAATCGCATTCGATTTGAATACCATATTCGTAACTATCAACTGTAACCCTGTCTGCTTTGACTCTTTTATCGTAGTTGATAATTTCTGTAACGTTTTGAATAATTGCGTCTCTTAACGAATCAGTAAGTGGTTCAAACAACACATCCCAAATAATTGTGCCAAACGCAGGATTTTCTAGTTTTTCTCCAAGTCTAATATGAAAATGGTTTATAAGATCTTGCTTGATTAGTGCCAAGTCATAAAGTTTAAATTCTTTGCTTTCAGGATTAACCGTAGAAATTCCTCTGTAAGTTCCGGCAGAAACTTTTGGATTTTCTCTTTTAGGAGGAACCACTCTTAGATTTTTATATAAATTTTTCTCTAATGAACTCATACTATATTTACCTCATTACCTAGGAGCAGTGCGTGGACGAGTCGGGGCCGGTGATGTTGCACGATCTAATGCAGATTCAATACTTTCAATAAATTCAGCATCGGCAATAGTTTGAACAGTGATTGGTGCCGGCGGAGCAATTGGTCTAACATCACCCGGGGCTGCGCCCCGATACCCTGGAGCGATCGAAGTGTCATTTATAGATGATACTGCCCATTGTCGTCTAACATGGGTTACTCTAAAAAGAGGATTGCTTACACTGTACGGCATTGTTGTTATTTTAACAGTGTCGGCTTGGTCGCCACCGACTATTTCCATTGTACGTTCAGCAGGATTAAAACTTTTAATAAATCCAACATGTTGAATATTTACATTACTGGTAAACACAACAATATCCCACTTTTGTACATATTCTAAATCTCGCGGACCGTGGAATCTAACAGGAATGCCGTAACTGGAAAATGAACTTGGTGCCATGGTTCTAAGTCCGGAAAATCCCGACTTTACCAAAATCCATGTGGCAAATGCTGCGCCCCACGAAAATTGTCCAGTTCCGCCATCTTCAGTAAATCCTCGTCCGGCAAATCGATATGCTTCTAATATATTTGGATTTCCAGGGTCGGCATTTAGTGTTTTCCAGTCCATTCCAGTTAATGTTTTATTGATTACAAAATCAAGAGCTTCCCACGTTCCTGGAATAATTCCAGCACTTAGCATATCAGTGTCTGAACTCGGAGGGACTATATTAACTATGGATGAACTTCCAAATGTGCCGCCACTGGATCCTTCGGATCCCAGAGACTGACTACCGTTGTTGGCAAGATCTGGAACAATAAAGTTGCCAGGGGCAGTAGTTGTATTGAATATCGAAGACAAAGATTCTGCTATTGATCCAATAGCAGATAACCCTGCTACTAATCCGACCGCGTTGGTTACACCGGATATAAAATCCGGTCCAGAATTATCAACTGCCGAACTGTCTGCATCTAGTAATGTGCTGTCTGTGCTGTCTTCCAGTGGTGTAATATCAGCCAACTGATACACCCCTATTCAATGCAGCCATTACCCAACTATTGTTTCCGTTGCCGTATGTCCAAGACGTTATACGCCTATTCCATCCAGATGCGGTGTGGCCTCCAAGCATGTCGTAGTGATTGAGACCCGGTGCCATAGTGCTACCATTTCCGCCAATACCAACTCCGCGTCCGCCGTACCTTGCAAAGGCTGTTACAAATGCTTCCATTCTTGCTCTATCAGCTTGATTGGTCGGGACTAGCGCGCGCAATTGATCTCCGTCTAAAACCATCAAATAGGCGTCGATTGCTAGTCCAGTATCATGTCTTTCTGTGCCGTATCGCCAACCGGGGCCGCTGCTTGTACTACCGGTTCGAGTTTCAAATCTTCCAGTTGATCTATTAAGTTTTAACCATACATCGTTAACCTCTCTTAGATCTGCATCAGGACCTGATGCCCTACTTGGGAAGGTGCGCCAGTTTGACAGAGGCAATTGGGTCGAAGTGTTGATTCTTCTAAGACATTCATTTGCAAAGCTTGTTCCTTTGATTTCATAAATTCCACTATCTCGGGCTGCTCTGTTAAGTGCAGATCGAAACTCGGGGCGAAGGGGCCCTCGTCTAATGCCTGCAGAACCTGTAATGATATCTTGCGAATTTGATGTTGTTGTTAAGTCGATAGTATCCGATTCGTTTCGTGGGCGAGCATTTGCAGCAGGATCGCTGCCGTCTTCTGTAAGTGGAGAAGACGAGATTTCAAGCGGATCAAATATAGGGGCTGTTCCTCTTCCACTTACAACAGCTCTGTATACTTCTTGAGCAGAACTTGCTCGTAGTTCCTTTACACCCTGAGTGCGGCCGCCGCCGATTGAAATTTGCGGATTGTTTGATCTTAGATAATCGTCATTGAATATTTCTGCAACACGTCTTGCTTTTATTACATTGCTGCCGGAATTTATTTGGTTAATTGATTCCAGGGTCCTAGATTCGTCGTTTTCCCATTCCCAAATTATAACCGAAAGCTGCTCTTCAAGAGTTGTGTTTGCAGGAACTACATACACAGGCGGAACCCAATCTAGCCTGGCAGTCGGCAGTCTATTGGATCTAATACGATATTCTGGCAAAAACGGATCAGTTATGGGTTGTTGTAATAAAGATTTTCCTAAAAACTTTTCAACATTGGTTAATCTTCCATTTGTGCCGCCACCTCGCCATTGGCAAATTCCTCTTGCGCCATACGAACTGCTGGTATTACCCGGAATTGGGTTACTACTCGATGGCAATTTGTCGTTTGGCGGTAAGTAGGCACCGACATTAATCTGTGTTCCCGATTCCCATATCAGCGCACCTGCAATACCTGCGCCGACCCATGTTTCAAATCCGTTGGCTTCGAAGTATTCTACTACTCGGCTGACATTATTGTTGTACTGGTTAAAATTGTAGCCATCAAATGATTCTTCTTCTTGATCAGATTCCCCAAATCCCGGGTTAGGTGATTGACCAGTTGACTGGTAAGACACTGCTGACCCACTAGCATTGTTTCGTCCGATGTTTAAAAAAGTATCCGGCAGTGGCAAAATATACACTTCGGCGCCTGCGGAACCTGCTCGCACATTTGAAGCAGTTGGGTCCAAGTTTTCGTGCTGGAACCAAGGTTCGTGTTGAGGAACTCTTGCAGTAATGTCCGCTGCAGATGGCTCAGTTGGTGCTGGCCCATCTGTCTTTGATGCAGTTCCGGGAGGAACACTATCAGTCGCAGGTTCTGCGTCTCCGGGATCAGAAGCACTGTAGGTAGGTGCAACAGCCGCTGCTCCGCTTTTACTGTTATACTTGATAGCATTAAACTCACCAGCAGGGGCTTCTACGTTGCTGGTTTTTATGGTTCCTGTTATCGAAGAGTTGCCCTCGAAGTCAATACTACCAGACGATACACTTAAATTTGTGCTGCCAACTTCAAAATTGCCGCCAGATTTAAATGATATTCGGCCACCAGCAGATGATACAATTGCTGCGCTAGAAACTAGATCAATACTTCCTCCGCTAGCATAAAGGTTGCTGGCAGCATTTAAATGCACTGCTTCAGCAGAAACAACTCTCAGATTACTCGAATCATGTATTTCGGGTGCAATCATTGCAACTTGTGTGCCAGCAGTAACATCAAAGTTACTCGAAGCCGACACTCTTACTGATCCTCCATCGGCAATCAAATTAACGTCTGATCCGCTGTTTATTTCAACATTTGATCCTCCCGAAACGTTGACTGATGCTGCACCCGAAGTAAGTGCCAAATCGCTGCTGCTTTTGAGAGACATATAATCACCTGCAAGCGCAGAGAACTCTGAACTTGCCTGAAATGCAACTCTGCCAGTTGCAATTGAATCAAGGTTTCTGCCCGTGTTCCTAATATCACCGACTGCGTTTATGTTTACATTTCCTCCAGATGTTAAATTAATATTAGAATCTGCTGTTACGTTGAATTCTCCTTCGGTGTGCATACTAATACTGTCCTGCGCATAAACATCAATTTTACCGTTTGAGGTAAGTTCAATCCATGTTGTGCCGCGTGCGTTTGCAATATAAATTAAATCTTCGGTATTGTGCAACAGTATCTGGTGCCCGGTTCTTGTTCTCAATCTAATTAATTCATTCGCTGGGCGAGTTTCGGCGCCAGGTGGTAGTGTGCTACTATCGGTTTCTCTTTCAATATACACAGGAGGACCTTCGTTAGCTGGTTGACTCCTTAATAATTTGTCGTCGCCATCATCCATAACAATGCTGGATCCGCCCAATCGGCTTCTAGGAACGTTTGCAGATGCATCAAGAGGTCCGCGAGTTGCTCTAGGAGCGCCCGGGCGTTTGTCAAGAGGGCCAGGTGTGTTTATACCAAACACCGAACTAGGAATTTCTCGACGAGCAGACGAGCTTGTCAACCCTCTGAAATCGTCTTCTAACAGTCCTTCTTCGGTTAAACTGTTGACAAAGTCTGTGTTAACCGGCTTAACATAGTTTGTGGGCTGGTTGTTTCCTGCTAGAGGAATCAGGCGTTTGTTGTATTCACCAACTGGCAATTTTCTTCCAGTTGCTCCGCCGCTGCCACTAGTAGATAAGGTAGTTGCTGCACGGCCATCGGGCACCATAAAGTTCATGTAGTCATCGGGCACACAAGCAAACCAATAACAAATATCTCGTCTGCCTTCAACAAATGTCACCAGCACCTTTGTGTCAGGATCCGGTGGCACAAACCACATTCCGTAACTTTGCTGTGTGCTAGAATAATCGTCGTTTGATCCTGTGGATTTCCAGCTAGTTGACCCATAAAATGGGCTTGCATAAAACGCAGTAACTAGTCTGTCAGTGTTGTCGTATGCTGTTCCAGAAGAATTTATTTTTAAAATTTGAACTTGTAAAGAACCCATAAATTTATTATCAAGATGACTAACAACTTTTGCCAGATATGGTCCCGAATCCGGCAACAGAATTGCAGAATCAATTGGTCTTGTGTTTTCGTTATTACTCATCTTTGTTCCTTATCTCGGTCTATTGTTTCTAGGGTCTCTTGGTTGTGTTTGTGGAGGCAATGTAGTAGTTGTTATTCGAGCTTGTGTCACAGATGTCTCTGTGGGCGGCTCAGGGCGTGTGGGCGGCACAGGGCGTGTGGGCGGCACAGGACTTGTATTCCGAGTTAATATGTTACCGTCAATTCTGCCTAATGCCGTTAGCGAACTTCTATACTGTGATTCAAGTTGTTGCACTTGATCAAAAAAGCTTTCTAATCCAACTAGTTTTTCTCCAATTGTTTGATAATCTCCTGATGCAATTTCACCAATGTTTGCTCCAATTTGTGCAAGTCCAAGCAAAGAATTTGCAGCCGGGCCGGCTTCTTCTATAAAGTTATTTACGCTGCTGGCAACGCCTTCTGCGCCGATTTGGGTTGCAAAGTTGCGTATTGCACCCAAGCCGGCAAAGAAAGTATCCACAATATTTTTTAATTTGTCAATCGAACTCTGTGTTTGGTGTGCTGTTTTTGTCATTGTTAAAACTTGTAAGAATTTTCCTTGCTCAAACTTATTTTCAACTACATTACACCTATAGAGACCAGTAAACTGATCTGCAGGATCGCTTAACAATAGGTCTCTGTTGTAATCAACTGGTGTGTTAAACTTTAATAATACGTACACCTCGCCTCTTAGCGGATCTGCTTCACGGTCAGCATTTATTCCTGGAGCCAACGGTGCAGAAACATAGTTTCCAAAATCGCTAGAATTAATAAAATAAGGATCGCCCATAATAGTCAGTTCCATACTAACAAGGTCGGAACGACTATGCAATATTAAATCTCTAAAGGTTTTTGCTGCCCGGGTTCTATCAGTGTCAATAAATGTTCCGCCGGCAGTTTTATAAAGACTTGTAACTTGTTCAATGGTTGCTCTCAACTCCCCTAGTGTATTTTCAGTTTGTTCGCTGTTTGTTGGTGTTGTAATAGGAGGAGTGCTGGGCGTTGTATATGCCGATCCTCCCCAGGATGTAACAGCTTGAGTACTTGCTTGGTTGTTGTCAGATGGGCGGCCCATAAAGTATGCTGCATTATATGTAATATTAAAATCAATAATATCTCTGTTGAGGCCAGTGTACATGTAATTGTATGCTTTAACAGCATCATCAATTGCACGATCTGTGTTGTTGGACATGCTAGGAAGAGAAACTGACGAACTATGTATAAAATACGGATATACTTCAAATACAAATTTAAATGCCGGGCGTCCTGCAGTGGCCATTTCAGTCACTGATAAAATATAAGTTTTAATTTTGATCTTAAACCAGGGACGCATTCCAGAGCTGTCAATTGGGCGAGTTATAAATGACTGTCCCCATTTTGACAAAAGTATCACCGATGTAATTACTTGTTCAATTGTTGTTCCTTGTGGATAAGTATAAACTCGTTCAGATGGGTCAATGGATAAGCTTTCTCTATTGTAAAACTCGCCGTCCTCGTCAAATATAAATGCTTCATTTGCAAAGTCAACTGTTCCAAACTCGTTGAAGCTGTCAATCATTGCACTTGAGCCAATTTCGTTGCTGTTTTGGCTGAGGCCGTCCAATGATATTGCAGATGCAAGGTTGTTGATTGCAGATCCGATGGTATTCAATCTTGAATTAATTCCCACTTCGAGATTAGAGGCAGTGTTGGTGTCATTCAGCCCATTTCCTGAGTTAATAGATGCTATATTGTTAATAGTGTTGCCAAGATTGCCCAAAGAATTGGATACATCGCCAATGCTTTCAATTGTGTTGTTAACTACATCAAGACCGTTTTGTATTGTTTGTAATGCGCCGCCAATGGCGCCGCTGTTTGCCGGCGCATCAGGAGAGATATCAAACGGAAAGTTTATTTGGTACTGGTCGCCAATGACCTTAAATGTTCTGTCTTCGCTTAATATTTCTTGTTTGTTTATTGCATTTGTCAAACTTCTTTCACCAAAACTTAAGATTTCGGCAACAGTTGACCCCTTGATACTTATTTCTTCTTTTAATCCCTGCCGGGCAAACGAAAGTCCTTCGTGGTTCCACGGTGTTGCAGTAATTTCATACACTGCGCCGTCTGGTCCTGATGTAAAATTGATCGAAGAGATACTTATAACAAAATTCTTTTGTGATACTTCCTCAAAAGTTCCGTCATCTTTCCAGCCTTTGAATTGCAGGCTTAGCAAATACGGTGCTTGAATATAATTGTCAAACCCTGCTCGTCTGGCTGCTAATGCTGCTGTTTGCAAAAATAATCCCAAGCTGTAAGGCTCGTGCACTTTGAAACTCAAGTTTGCAATAGCAACAGCAGGAGCATCAGAAGTAGGAGTAAAATTATTATCCAGTATTACATCATCAATAAAGAATTCGACATTTGAATCAATGTCTTCTTCCATTTGTGTGGTTGTAGTTTTTTTATTTCCGATGCCACCTGAGCTAATAATTTGTAGCTTTCCCTGTGTGCCTATATATTCTTCTGGACGATTAACTTCGCCGGGATACATTGCACTCATAGTCCAAATATAGTTATACGATACGTATTTGTGCAGTGGATTGGCCAGTAATGCCATGTATTAAACTCCTAACAATGATGATAATGTTGATTTCTTTGGTAAAAATATTTGTGTCCCTGGAATAAAATCAAATAATGGATCTTTTAAAACTTCAATGTTTCTTTCCGTAAACACCCACCACAATTTTGGTGTGTCATACAAGTCAAATGCTAACAAATCTGGCCTATATGTGTATTGTGGTGTAATTTCGTACAGTATGTCACTTGGATCAGATGGTATTGATCGCTTTTGCCAAAAGTCTAGATATCCTCCGCTGTTTGTTTTTGTTAATCCGTAAGGACTTGATTTATTGTATCTTGCCATTATATAATTCCTTGTCCGCCGCCAATGTATCCACCCTGTACATAAGTATCTAGGCTGAATTTTCTCACAGTGTCTCTGCTGTATGCAGGCGATACTGTGATGTTCAAACGACTTAATGTTGGAACATGACTGTATCCGCCAGGTACAGAAGTTCTTGACAATTCCGGAGTTTGACTTAAATCTAAACTGTTTGATACAGGAACTTGAAGATAATCAACGCTATCCGGCAAGTCAAGGGTAAACAACTTAACCACACACGGCATCTTGTTAAAAACAAAGTCTCCGTATCCACTTAAATGAACCAATGGTGGCGGTGCGCCTAGATGGCTGCTGTTGCCGTAAAACATTTTTGTTGCACTTCTCATAAAGTGTACTGCGGATATCCAATATCTTCCGTCTGTTTCGTTTTCAACTGGAAATTCTGCAGTGATAGTAATGTCTTCGACTGTACTGCTTTGATAAACAGGATAAGCATAGTTAGTATGCGTGGGTTGCAGGTTATTGTAATTTGCAGCATGAGTAACTAATATTTGAGGAGTAGTCGGGAACACCATACTGTTGTTTGAATCATATAATGGTTGTAATATCGGGGAATTCATAAAGGACGGTATGTTGGTAGGAAGATGCAATCTTACTCTCCAGTCACTTCCTCCTGATTCTGACCCTGCACTCCAGCTAACCGGAGTATAATCTTCATAGGTTTCTTCGGCGCCAGCAGGGAGACCACCTAGTCTAGCCATGCGAGAAATACCCAGGGCGCTTCCAAAATTACCAAGTGCATTTGTTACCCCTACTCCGGCGCCGAGTATCCTTGATGCATCACTTGCAGTACCTTGCACTGTTTGTAAAAAATTGTTGATTCCTGATGTTGCCATTATTTGTTTCTCCTACAGTATTTAGTTGACAAAATTAACTATGTGTATTATTATAATACTAAGTTTGGAGAAACTATGAAAAGAGTAAACTATCTCAATAATAAAGACATGCTGAAAGAAATTCACAAGTCGAAAAGCACGTATTCTAGCTTTGTTGCGCCCGAATACGCTAATCACGACATTATTTTACTGAGTACTAATGAAATTAATATCAGGACAGTAGCCGAAGCTAAACGCAACAAAGCAAAGAAACTTAGCTCGGAAGAATATGATTGTCGAAAGAAAGCCGGCGAAAAGGTAAAGCAAGCTGATTGTGAACACGACTATAGAAAAATAGAAAAACACGATCTGATTTTTAGAGTTATGACATTTGACCATATACCAGAAGAGCCCGGTCGTAAGAAAAACCCCAAGACTGTTGCTGATACCAAGACCAAGTTAAACTTTCCTCCGTTTCACCATTACAAGTACAACGAAAATGATGAATTAATTCTAGTAGGCAAGAGTCATTGGCAGGGCGGTATGGAAAACGGACATTTTTCCAAAGAACACGGAAGAGCTACCAACACACTTGCAATGATGTGGTTGAAGTTGTGCGAACGATATGCAACCAGGGGCAATGTAAGAGGTTACACTTACAATGACGAAATGAAAGGACAGGCTATTTTGCAGTTGGCTCAGATCGGGTTGCAATTTGACGAATCAAAGAGTCAAAACCCATTTGCTTACTACACTGCTGCTGTTACCAACTCATTTGTTAGAGTTATTAACATCGAACAGCGAAATCGGCAAGTAAGAGACAACATTCTTGAAATGAATAACCTAACTCCGTCGTTTACTCGGCAAGCCGAAGGCGAATACGAGCTGGGGCTTCAAAGATTTGAAGACTCTCATAAAAAGAAATAGTTGACTTAATGACTTTATTGCTTTATACTATAATAAATTACGGAGTATAAATTTGTTTAAAAAAGCAGCGGTCTTTACTGACCTTCATCTTGGAATGAAAGGTAATTCCAAGGTACACAACAACGATTGTGAAGAATTTGTCGACTGGTACATTGCTACTGCAAAAGCAAATGGCTGCGAAACTGGAATCTTCTGCGGCGACTGGAATCATAATAGAAATGCACTAAATTTAACCACAATGGACAGTGGATTGCGGTGTTTGGAGAAACTAGGTGCAGCGTTTGACAAATTTTATATGTTTGCAGGCAACCATGATCTCTATTACAAAGACAAAAGAGATGTTAAGTCCACAGAGTTTGCAAAACATGTTCCGGGAATTACAGTTGTTAACGAAACTTTCATCGATGGTGACGTTGCACTGGTTCCGTGGCTAGTGGGCGACGAATGGAAAGGTATTTCCAAGATTAAATCAAAGTATTTGTTTGGACACTTCGAATTGCCATCGTTCTACATGAACGCAATGGTGCAAATGCCCGATCACGGTGAGCTAAAAGCTGAACATTTCAAACATCAAGAGTATGTGTTCAGCGGCCACTTCCACAAACGTCAGAAACAAGGCAAAGTTCACTACATGGGCAATGCGTTTCCTCACAACTATGCTGATGCATGGGACGATGACAGAGGAATGATGATACTGGACACTGAAAACAATGCCGAACCACAGTATATCAATTGGGAACAATGTCCTAAGTATCGCACAGTTACTCTTAGTAGGCTGATCGATGAGAAAGATGAATTGATCAAAAATAAGATGTACCTTAGGGTAGTACTCGACATACCAATCAGCTTTGAGGAAGCATCTTTCATTAAAGAAACATTCATGGAAGAGTACAAATGTCGAGAAATTACATTAATACCGCAGAAACAACTCGAAGAAATTAATACCGGACTTGATATCGAACAGTTCGAGAGTGTTGATCAAATTGTTAGTAACGAAATACTTGCAATCGATAGTGAAGCCTTTGATAAAAAGGTTCTTTTGGATATTTATAACGACTTATGATAAAAATTAAAGACTTAACCGCAAAGAACTTTATGTCAGTGGGGAATGTAACGCAAGCTGTGGATTTTGATAAAGAACAGTTAACACTAGTGCTTGGTGAGAACCTTGATCAAGGTGGTGACGACAATGGTTCACGAAACGGTACTGGCAAATGCCTTTGTATAAATACTATTGTAAAGGTAAGAAACACTGTTACAGGTGAAATTTACAAAACAACAATAGGAGAGCTATACAATGCCGCGATGGAACAACAGTCTAAAAAATAATTGCATTGATATATTAAATAATGTAATTAAAAATATAGAAACAAATACTTATAATAAGATGCTTGATGAAGTGTTAGCTTTAGATATAAAAAATAATAAAAAAAATATCGAAACCTATATTAGAAATAGATTAGGTATTGTTACAAAAGATTCAAGACATACAAAAAAGTATTGGACCCTCAGAGGCTGGACAGACAACGAAGCTTATGTTAATTCAAAAGAAAACAAACAAAAAAATTATAAAAGTGTATATAGCAGAGAATTTTGGTTAGAAAAAATTAACCTGTCTACTAACAAGCTTTATACAGTCGAAGAAGCAGATTTTGAACGTAACAGTCGTCGACCTATTAGAAAAGAATATTGGATTAATAAAGGATATAACGTCGAAGACGCATCCAGGCTAGCAAAAGAAACAAAATCTTCTAATAACAAAAAAGGAGCAAAAAAATCTGCAGATTCGGATGTAAGACGTGTTACATCAAAACGATGTATTGAATATTATACTACAAGAGGTTATAACAAAGAAGAATCTAAAAAATTAGTAGCCAAAGGTCAAAAATATTTTTCTAAAGATATATGTATCGAAAAATATGGAAAAGAAAGAGGATTAAAAATTTGGCAAGATCGACAAGACCGTTGGCAAGAGACATTAAATTCAAAGTCAGATAAAGAGAAAGCAAGAATTAATCGATTAAAACTTACAAAAGGAATAACCGTTTCGGCTGCTGAAAAAAAAATTATTAATGAAGTAGAGAAAACATATAAAGACTTAATAATTATACCGCAATTTACCTTATCAGTTAACAATAAAAAACAATATGTTTACGATATTGCTTGCAAAAATAAAATTATTGAATACAACGGAGACTTTTGGCACTGTAATCCTAAAAAATATTCTGCAGATTATATAAATCCTAGAACTAAACTGATAGCTTCTGAAAAATGGAAGTTAGACGAACAAAAAATTAAATTTGCCGAAGATCAAGGATACGAAGTTTTAGTTGTCTGGGAAAGTGATTTTAAAAGAAATAAAGAGGAAGTATTAGAGAAATGCATACAATTTCTAACACAATAGAAAGAAAGTTTATTGATAGCCTGGATCTATCCAACTTGGAAATTGAAACAGATAGCGGGTGGCATCCTGTAACTACTATTCACAAAACTGTTCCATATACAGTGTGGAAACTAGAGACTGATTCTGGATTAATTCTAGAATGTGCTGATACTCATATTGTGTTCGACCAAAGCTTCGATGAAATTTTTGTTAAAGATATTATCAAAAACAAAACAAAAATAATAACAAAGCACGGTCCTGATCTAGTTGTAAAACTTATCAAAACCGACCTTTGCGAGAATATGTTTGACGTAACAGTAGATAGCAATGATCACAGATTTTATTCAAACAACATACTTTCGCATAATACCACTATCATCAACGCATTGTCGTATGCGCTTTACGGACAAGCGCTTACTAACATCAAACGGAACAACTTGATCAACAAGACCAACCGCAAAGGTATGTTGGTTACACTAAACTTTGAAAAGGGAGGACTAACTTATCGCATCGAGCGTGGAAGATCTCCTAATGTACTCAAATTTTATGTAAACGATATTGAACAAGTTGACGCTACTACCGACGAAAGTCAAGGCGACAGCAGAGAAACACAAAAGGCAATTGGTACATTACTAGGAATGACCCACAACATGTTCAAGCATATTGTAGCTCTAAACACCTACTCCGAACCGTTCCTTAGTATGAGAACCAATGATCAAAGAGAGATCATCGAACAGCTATTAGGTATTACCTTGCTTTCCGAGAAGGCCGAAGTACTCAAAGAGAAGGTAAAGCGAACAAAAGAGTCTATTACCGAAGAAACTCTTAAGATCAGTTCCATTCAAACAAGCAATGAGAAGATTGGCCAGAGTATTAACACACTAAAGACTCGACGGAATGCATGGAACACCAAGACAAAGCAGGATATTGTAAAGTTTCAGTCAGCAATTACAGAACTCGAGCGTCTAGACATTGACAAAGAGCTAGAAGCTCACGATTTGCTTGCCAACTGGACCAAGCACAACAACGAAATAACAGCACTCAACAAGGAAAAGTCAACACTGGACTCTGCTATGTTACGGGCTGACAAAGGTGTGAGTACACTTGTTAATGATATATCCGGGTTAGACAATGCAACGTGTTACACATGCGGACAAGAACTTCATGCAGACAAAAAAGCAGAGATTACAGCTAAACGGAACAAAGAACTAGAGGATGCTACTACATACCAGAGCGAAGTTGCTCGTAAACTCGGTACAGTACTAACAGCACTTGAAAACATTGGCGATATCAACGGCAGACCAAAGACTTATTATGAAAATGCCAAAGAAGCCTATGAGCATCGAAATAATGTCGACTCACTAACCAATGCTCTGCAAACCAAACTCGATGACGAAGACCCTTACCAGCAGCAAATTGACGATTTAACCGAAACTGCATTGCAAGATGTGAGTTGGGATGAAGTAAACACACTTACATTGCTAAAAGAGCACCAAGAGTTCCTTCTCAAGCTGTTAACCAACAAGGACAGTTTTATTCGCAAGAAGATCATTGATCAAAACCTTGCTTACCTCAACAGCAGGCTAACTTCATACCTTGACAAGCTAGGATTACCACATCAGGTACAATTTCAAAATGATTTATCTGTAGAAATCACACAACTAGGCCAAGATTTGGACTTTGACAACTTGTCAAGAGGAGAACGCAACAGATTGATCCTAGGATTGAGCTTTGCATTCCGCGATGTATGGGAATCGTTGTACCAAGGTGTTAATTTACTGTTCATAGACGAACTTATTGACAGCGGAATGGACACAGCCGGAGTTGAAAATTCTCTTGCTATCCTAAAGAAGATGGGAAGAGAAAGAAATAAGAATATATTTTTAATATCTCACAAAGATGAGCTAATTGGTAGAGTTAACCACTTATTAAAGGTGATTAAAGAAAACGGCTTTACAACCTTTAGTAACGATCTTGAAATTAGCAGTGTTGTGTAACTAAATGATAGATGATGATAACGACCTGCACGATCAGTTAGCAAGAGCATTTTTAGAATACTTTAAAGCAAACGAGGTGTTTATTCGTAAACCCTCGCTTGCCAAGCGAGTTGCTGCAAGGAAATGGCTGAGTACTATTATGTTATTAGCTAAGAATCGACGAGAAGAAATATTAGATTCACACAGGTATAAAGGCGAAAAAAACTACATCAAGAAGAAAAATATCAAAAAGAAGGCTCCGTAAAAACTTCATAGGTAAGTACTGTATGCAATGGATGTACAATGACGAACCGGTTGAAAATATACCAGAAGGCTACATAGGCTTCGTTTATCTTATTACAAATTTGACAAACAATAGAAAATACATAGGCAAAAAACTCACAGAGTTTAAAACAACCAAACCACCTCTTAAAGGCAAAAAAAATAAAAGGCGCGGCACTAAAGAAAGCGACTGGAGAACCTACTGGGGCTCATCGGATAAGTTGCTTGCTGACATCGCTGCACTCGGTGACGACAAATTTACTAGGGAAATACTTTTCTACTGCATGAGCAGAGGTGAATTAAGTTACATAGAGGCAAAACAGCAGTTTGATCGTAAAGTTCTTGAAACAGATGATTACTACAACGGTATCATTAACGTAAGAGTAGGCGGATCAAATATACTTCGGCAGCGATTGTTAGAACATGCCAAAAAAAAGTAAAAACACAGGCTGGCGACAACGAGAATTAGGCAAACTAATAAAATCACAAATTGACGATACCAGTTATCAGCACCTTGTAAACAAAGGGGTGTGGCCAATAAACGGTATCCACAAAGGCAAAGAGATATCTGAGTTAACTGTTAGCTACTTGGAATTTATTATTAGTAGATTTGACAAAACAAGTTATGCAAGACAAATAGCAATCAAAGAACTCGCTCAAAGGCAAAAAAAAAATAATTTTTTAGGCAAACATCACAGTACATAAGGTTGGCGGGCCAGATTATAAATTCTCCGCTGTGGAAAAGGTTACCGTATAGGAACACACGTAACATACTGATCAACTCCCCAGAGGGAGGAAGCCACCAAACAAATTGGGCTCACCGGTTGGTATAAATTGTTTACTGTCAATTGAAAAACACAACATAGTTCATAAAAACTCCTTAGCAATCGGAACGAAGCGGGAGGTAGTGCTGTGTATCTTATATTGTATATTATCTTTAGTATATGATGTTATGTACATGGCGCAATGTCGACGTAGGTTGGGAAAGGTCAGAGCCCAATGAACTTGTGTATAATAAATACCTATTTCCAAAGTCTATGGCTGGATATAACTCACATGAAGTAAATCTTTTAGACGACGGGGCCACACAAAGGTTCCGTCTGACCGAAACAATCTACATGAATATCTAGTGTTAATAGACGTTCACTATATGTATATTATAACTTTAAGCTTTTGTTATAAGAGATTGAAACGTGATTGAGCGACAGCGAAAGAACAGATGAACGTTAGTTCATCTAATAAGTATAAATAATATTAATGTAGTTAAGGATATGTAAATGCAAGTGTACACTGTTATATGCGAGAATAATGATCTAGTTGAATTGAATTTAGGACTGACCAAGCAGGGTCGTAATTTGAAGAGAGCTGACAAAGCAACTAGAGGATCATTGAAAGATGAAGTTCAGTCCATGGAAGTTGAATTATTAACTTACATGAAGAACTCAGGAAACAAAACTGCCACACCGTCACTTGTAAAAAATTATTTAAATCAAAAAGGTCTTGGGACAGTTGGTAACCCAATTGTAGATGCTGCTGCTGATAAAGCTGCTGGACCTGGGGCTGTCGGAATGGACAATCCTCGCCAAGAGCCACCGTTGTCCGGTGGAGGTGCCCCTACTGGTGACACCAGTGCTCCTGCCCCCGGGAGTCCTGCTGCTGCTGAGCCACGCGAACGTGGATCGGTGGCAAAAACTGCCGACGGATCTGAATTCAAATGGTTGGGTAATCAATGGAGAGATTCAAGGACTGGTCGAATGGCAAGTAAAGCACAAAAAGCAGAATTAAATAATTCTTCACCAACTGAAAGTATTTCTGAGGCAGAAGAAGAACCGTCACTGTCCAAAAGACAGATTAGAGGCATACTCAAGCAAGTAATCACCAAAGCTTATGGAGACCAAGCAGGCTTCAGCAAAAGCAAGTTCGCCAGCAGTGCAGGCAGCGACGATACTGCTGCAATGATTGATAAATTAAAAGCACAGGGTTACAAAGTAACCAAGTAATTACCAGAACGGTTGCTTGGTTGCCTTTGCTGTTTCTAGATTCTCTTTGATTAATTTATAAATAATTTCTCTATCTTCGACGCACATTTCGTAGGCTTCAGTTAGGCTCACACTGCCTCTCATAAACCAGCAAAGCTTGGATAAATCAAATTTTAATTGTTTGCATTGGCTTTCAAGGACCTCAACCTCCTCTAATATCTTTTCAAGAGGCCAGGTTAAGATCCTCATGCGAAAAAATTTGTTTGGTCAAACGTTATTGGAACTTCAAATGTGTCGGGCGCGCCCTTTTCTCTATCTTCGTCTGTTGTTGTAATTATTTGTGGCCTAACAGAAAACTTAACTTTCTCTTGGTCAATCCTGTCGATGATTGATTTAAACACTTCTTTCTCGGTGTTTTCAAAAAATTCAGTGATAAATTCGGGATCAGTAACAGCTTCTTCTTGATCGTATGTAACAGATGCAACTGTTTTTGCAAGTTGTCTGATGTTGATGTCTGTTAATTTGTCAAAACTCTTTGTAAACATTTCTAATTTTTGTACATCGTCGAGATCTCTGTCGTTGATTGTTTTAAAAATTCTTTGTTCTTCAAATGTTTTCATTGCTGTTTCAGTATACGATTTATAGTTAAGTGGACGAAGTTCAAAAGTATACGGGCCAAACACTACTATATTATCATATTCGTTGGCTGACAATGTGTCCAACATCACTCTTAGATCAACTGAGAACCCTTTTTCTTCATTGGTCTGTGGAATCTTAATTTCAAGATCCATCATTTCTCCATATGTTGCAATGCGAATAGCAATTAGTATTGCATCGATGTCGATGCTTGGAACACTCCACGCATCTTTTATACTAGGAAAACAACTTTGAATAACACTCACTGTTGCCTGACCATTTAGCAATGCATCTGGAGTTTTAAACATCAATTCGTCCTTGGCTGTCATTGCTAGCACTGGGAATTGATGGTTGTCAGGAATGTTAATTGCACCGTTGGGATAGTACTGTCCTCGACTGGGTAATTCTACAAAAAGTTTGGGCTGTCTAAAATGTTTTGACAGTGGGTTCGGTGATGCGTGATCCATATATTTTCTCCGGCTAAATAATACTAACACTATATATCGATATATGTTATACACGTATTTAACCAGGATGATCTAGCCCGTGGATGAAGTTGAAATTAAAAATGTAGGCGGCCGAGGAGTCGCCAGTGAAGCAACATTACTACAACTAATAGATGCAGTCAAAGGTACCACCGGCGGATCTGGCAACAGTGATGCGCAGAGATTAAGAGACCTTTATAATAGATCCACAGCAGCCGCTACCAAAGAGCAAAGCAAATTTGTCAAAGGCATAAAAGCAGGTACTGGTGCAGTTGGTACATTTGCTGACAAGCTGCTGATAACTGGTAACAGACTTGGCGACTTTTCTGAAATGTTGTTGGGCAGTGGCAAAATAACTCTCTTTGTAAACTTTGTTGACAAAACAATCGATCAGTTTAGAGAACTGAGTTCAGTGGGCGGAAGTTTTAACAACAGCTTGTCTGATATGGTAAGAACCAGCCTTGACGCAGCAATGAACTTGGACGAATTTGTTGGAATGGTAAGAAGCAACAGTACTGAACTTGCTAAGTTCGGTGGTAGTGTAACCTCTGGTGCAAAACTTGTCGGAGAGTTTAGTAGAGACATTCGGATGGGCATCGGTCAGCGTTTCTTTGAAATGGGCATGACCATGGAAAGTGTCAATGAATCGCTGATTGGATACATGACATTAGAAACCATGCGAGGAAAAAGAAACATCAGAAGCGATGCAGAATCGCAAGCAGGCGCAGCTGAATACATCATGCAACTGGACAAGCTTGCTAAACTAACTGGCAAGCAACGCGAAGCATTAATGGATTCTCAGGCAGCATTACAAACTGACGGCCAGGTGCGCAATCAAATTGCAAGAGTAGAAGAGAGGCTAGGCGCAGCAAAAGCTGAAGAACTTAGAGCAATTTATACTTTACAGGATAATGCACTTCCTGGCTTCCACAAGTCGTTGTTGGATCTCAGCGACGGAGTCGCACAATCCGATCTAGGCCGGGCATTGCAAAACGCAGTTCCTGGAATAACACAATTCATGCAACGAGTCGGTGCCGGATCGGTTAGCCAAGAAGAGTATGTAGATTTTATGGCTAATAATGTTCAGCCACATTTGCAACAATTTGCACGACAAATGCCTGACGCAACATTGCAGGTACTTAGAGGAATGGGCGGCGTGCAAGGAGCAATGGCGCAAATGGTTGACGATACATATCAACTAAACAACATGGTAAACCTAAACTCTGAAGAAGCAGCGGCTGAACAGGAGAAGAGAAACAGAATAACAGGCACACTTGGCAAGTTTGAACAAGCATTAGCAGCATTTAGATCTTTCTTGTTTACTACTTTCCTCGACAGTGAGTTTGCAACTGAGCTTGGAAGAATTGGTCAAGAAATGATGGATACATTTGGCGAAGGGGGTGGACCATTTTCTATGATGAAAACTACTATTTCTAATACTATGAGATATTTATTTGGCGAAACAGGCATATTTACTATTGGCTTAACAAAGTTAGCTAACTTTGTTAAGTCAGATAAATTCCAAGGAGTACTCGAAGGTGCCGGAATAGCGTTTGGTGTAATTACCGAATGGGGCAAAAACTTTATTGAAAATGTAGGCGAAGACGGGTTATGGATTGCGTTGCTTGAGGAAGTTGGTGATTTTGGTAGTATGATGTCTGGCGTATTTACTAGATTGTTTGAAAATGCAGAGTTGCGAAACTCTATTAGTACTGCATTTGTAAATGTTTCTGAATATATTATTCAAAAAATAACTGATCTCTGGGAAGGTTCCGAGGTGCAAGGCATGCTGGATTCTATGAGATTATTTTTAGAAGATCAAATAATTAATTTATTTGACACACTTAACAATGGCTTCGCCGGACTGTTTATCAACGATAGAGCTCTAGAACAACGCAGAGAAGACCAATCAGTGCAAAGGGAATTCGGCGGCGATGAAAACCGAGATTCCCTTCGCAACGAAATCTCAAGGATGCAAGCAGAAGTTGCTCGACTTTCAGGCCCCGAAAACACTAATCAGCTGGGCATGTATCGAGATCCTGAAGCGCTTTGGGCTGCTGAGAATCGACTAAGTGTGCTGGAAAGCCTGCAACAATATTCGCAAGGCACAGACGGATTTGAACAATTTGGCGGCGGCACACCGGTTATGTTGCACGGATCAGAAGCAGTTGTTCCAAGAAATTCGCCTGCTGGTGAAATGTTAGCAAGTTTCTTTGACCAACAAAACAGTACAAACGGTTTTCAGAGCCCTAGTAGGTCAACACCGGCTGTAATGCACAACATTGCAACTTCTGATACTGACATAGAAGATGTAGTAGAAAAGCTGTTGTCACAGCAGACAAAAATGATTTCTACAGACTCTGGTAATAACCAAACTGGCGTAATAACTGCACTAAATGAGCTAAATAGTAACATATTAAGATTGCTGGGAGCAACACAACAAGGTGTTGCAGTTCAGGAAAGAACAAGAAAAGGCCTACGCGGACTAGGAACAGATATGTTCAAGGGTGCAGGCTTGTGATTAGAAAAATTAAGGTAATATAAAATGTCGTGGAAAAAATACTTCTCGCCTGTTCCGACAAGCATGAATCAGGGAGGCAGCTATAGTCCTTTTAGTTTCTCAAAAGGACAAGGGCTCGGTCCTGCTGCCTCTAATTATAGTTCACATCTTCCAGACGTTTATGTTGGCAATCCAAACCGTGTTGAACGCTACGGACAATACAACACCATGGACAGTGATTCTGAAATAAATGCAGCATTGGACATCCTTGCTGAGTTTTGCACTCAAAAGAACAAAGAAAACAACACACCATTTAAAATTGAATACAATGGCGCGCCTACTAACAGCGAAGTGCAAATTCTAAGTCAGTATCTTCACCGGTGGGCAAAATTACAAGAATTTGAAACTCGTATGTTTAGAATTATTAGAAATATTTTCAAGTATGGTGACCAATTTTTCCTAAGAGACCCTGAAACCAAAAAGTGGTTCCATGTTGATCCTGCTAACTTGAGTAAAATTATTGTAAACGAAAGTGAAGGCAAGCGTCCAGAGCAATACATGGTTAAGGATATAAACATATCATTTGAAAGCTTGTCGGCGACCAAGCTAAACACCACTAATGCATACGGACCAAACGGCGCAGGAGGCATGGGCGGACCGTCTATGGGCAGCGGCGGAGGCGCACCCGGAAGTACACCAGATTTGAACACAAGTAGATTCTCAAACGAATCGAACGAGACAGCAGTTGATGCAGAACATGTTATACACATGTCTCTTAGCGAAGGAATGGATCAAAACTATCCGTTTGGCAACAGTTTGCTGGAAAGCATCTTCAAAGTTTACAAGCAAAAAGAATTACTAGAGGATGCAATCATCATCTACCGCGTTCAGCGTGCGCCAGAGCGCAGAGTATTTTATGTAGACGTTGGCAACATGCCAAGTCACCTTGCTATGCAGTTTGTGGAAAGAGTAAAAACAGAAATTCACCAAAGACGAATTCCATCGAAGACAGGCGGAGGTCAAACTGTTATTGATAGTTCATACAATCCGTTGTCTATCAATGAGGATTATTTCTTCCCCCAGACCTGCCTTTCATTAGAAACACCAATACCGTTATTAGACGGAAGGACGCTAACGTTAGATGAAATAATTTTAGAATATAAAAATGGCAAGCGTAATTGGACTTATGGGTTGAGCAACATTACTCATGAAATGGAATCAGCTGAAATCAAGTGGGCTGGTATCACTCGTAAAAATGCTAAAGTTTTAAAGATAACACTGGACAACGGTGAAACCATCACCTCTACGCCTGATCATAGGTTCATTATGCGCGACGGTAGAGAAGTAGAAGCTCAGCATCTTTTAATCAATGACAGCTTAATGCCGCTAGAATTGCGCGATGGATATTCTGGTCCAAAACAAAAAAATAAAAAATACACAAGGTACCGTAGTAACAACGAAGGAAGTATTAAGTTTGTTCATGCTACTGTGGCAAACAAGCAGCCGGGAAAAGATACTCAAGTTCACCATGTTGACTTTAACAGCAAAAACAATAATCCGACTAATTTACAAGTACTGTTAACTGCGGATCATATTGAATTACATAGGAATGCAGGTTCATACAGCATTAATAAGCAGTGGAGTAATCCAGAATCTCGACAAAAGTTATTAGACGGAATGAAGAACTTGTATGCCAATTCGGATAGTTGCTTTATGGAAAAAATCAGTAAGCGCAATCAAAAAAATGCGTTAGCTGGATGGTCTAAAATTTCAAGAGAATCAAGACAGTCTGTTTACAAGTCATTACAATTATCAAGAAACAAAAACTCAGCTGCTAAGACAATAAACTTCTCAATAAACATGTTTAATAAAATGAAGGAAGCATTTGATACTGGCAATGATAGTATTTCTAAGTTATCAGTGCATCTTCAAAATAACGAGGAATTTCAACAATCATTCAAAGATGCAAATACAAATTTAAAGAGAGACAAAAATAAAAGCAGCAACTTACAGGTTACTGATACTACTCTTAACAAGATTGTAGGAGTAGTAGGATATAGAACATTTGGCGATTGGAAAAAAGATTATACTGGTCAGCATAGTAAGTTCTCTAACAAACAAAATCACAAAGTTGCGGCTATTGAATGGTTAACTGAAACTATGGACACTGGAGATATTACTGTTTTAAGTGACAGTAACAGCCATTGGTTTGGACTAGCAGCTGGAATATATGTTCACAACAGTGAAGGTAGAGGATCAAAAGTTGAAACACTTCCGGGCGGTACCAACCTTGGAGAGATTGACGACTTAAGATACTTTACCAACAAATTGTTACGCGGTCTTCGTATTCCCAGTTCGTACCTTCCAACCGGTGCCGATGATAGTGCAAGCCAATTCAATGACGGACGTGTTGGTACTGCTTACATTCAAGAGCTACGCTTCAACAACTATTGTGAACGACTACAGAGCCTTGTTGCCGAAGTGTTTAACAAAGAATTTAAACTTTATCTAAGTCAAAAAGGCATCAACATCGATGTTGCAATGTTTGATCTGAAATTACAGCCACCGCAAAACTTTGCAAGCTATCGACAAGCAGAACTTGACAGCAATAGAATTTCAACTTTCTCATCTATGCAAGCTGTTCCGTTTATTGCCAACCGTTTTGCGTTAGAGAGATTTTTAGGATTGTCCAAGGAAGAAATTGCCACCAACGAAAAGCTTTGGAGAGAAGAAAACGAAGATGAGTTTGAAACAGGCGAGCAAGATGCAAGCTCTCAAATGAGAGATGCTGGCATTACAGGCGCAGATATTAGTGCAGACATGGGTGCAGCAGATGGACCAGACTCTGATATAGACTTAGATGATACAACCGGTGACGCAAGTGCATCGCCTGGAGCATCTGCAGATACACAAGGCGGCAATGCGCCGTTTGGGTCATAAATAATAGTATGATAATACGTGAATTATATTACTTTGACAAAGAGACAATGGAGCCCGTTGACGACGAACGTTATGACGCAGGCGAAGACGATTCCATTATGGACATTGATGACTTGCGCAAAACGAGACTTACCTTAAAAGACATAAACAAGGCCCGGCGCGCAGACGACATGCATAGAAAAGAAGCTAATAAAGACTTGGATCACATTAAAGCAATGTACGGCATTGCTGCGCAGATGCAAGAGCAACCTCCAATGTAAGGAGATTCTTTTGACCAAAGATCTTTTACCAAACGAAACAACACAACAACGTAAAAACAGGAAGCGTGACGAAAAAGCTGTAATCCGTGAACAAAACTTAATTGTTGAAAAAATAATTCCAACAACCACATACACTAGTGTTGCATTTGTGTTAGGCAACGGGGTTAGTCGACAGAGTATCAATCCATTTGACCTTGGAATTCATGGAATTACATATGGCTGCAACGCACTGTATAGAGAATTTTCGCCCGACTACCTGATTGCAGTTGATACTAAGATGGTTAGAGAAATTGCAACTGCTGGGTATCACAAACTACATTCTGTGTGGACTAATACAAACAAATACTCAAAAGAGATTGTAGGATTAAATTTATTTGACCCGAACTTAGGATGGAGCAGCGGCCCAAGTGCATTAAATTTAGCAAGCACCCACGAAAATAAAACAATTTATATTTTAGGATTTGATTACAAAGGTATTGGAAACAAAAATGAATTAGTGAACAACGTGTACTCGGGATCGGCTAACTATAAAAATGTCAACGACAGAGCAACTTACTTTGGAAACTGGCAAAAACAAACAACAAGTTGCATTAAAAGAAATACAACGGTTAAATACATACGTGTAATTGAAACAGCAACTTCATTTATACCCGACACGTTAATAGGAATACCTAATCTTACTCATATAACAGTTGAAAATTTTAAGAAGAGATTTAGACTAGTATAAGGTAAATAAATGAATGGGCTCGTTTGGGCCCATTTCGGCATACTTTTTTTAATTGTATGTAAATACAATTGACAGCCTTGGACATACAGGAGAACAACATGACTGAACGTAGCAAATTTGAACAAATGGTAGAGCGTCTTATTAATGAAGACAGAGCCGGTGCCGAAGAATTATTCCACGAGATTGTGGTAGAGAAATCAAGAGCAATTTATCAAAATATCATCGAGTCTGATGAAGACGAAGATCTAGATGAAGAAGAAGAGGACGACCTTGACGAAGCTGAAGAGGACGATCTTGATGACGAGGAAGTATCCGAAGGCTCTTACGAAGACAAGGACGACGAGGAAGACCTAGACGAAATGTTTGGTCTTAACAATATGTCCGAAGAAGATCCATCAATGATGGGCGGCGACGCTACTGATAACATGATAAGCGACGTTGGCATGGACGACGAAGACGGTGAAATGGATCCAGACGATGGCATGGACGACATGATGAACGACGAGGGTGGTGCCGGCCCATTGGCAGCAATTGATGACCTTGCAGATGCATTGGAAAAGCTAAGATCAGAATTTCAAGACATAATCGGCAACGACGGCGATGACGAAGCAAATCCATTTGGAAATGACGAAGAAGAAGAAGGCGAAGAAGAAGGCGAAGAAGAAGAAGCTGAAGAAGACGAAGCTGAAGAAGAATCATTTGCTTATGAATCATCAAAATCTCCAAGAGGACCAAAAAGCGCTGGCGAACAAATGCGCGAGTATGTTGAAAAAGTTCAAGGCGGTGAATTAGGTTCCAAAATTGGCGGCGACAACGGAGCAAACTCCAAGTCAACAGTTGCTTCGAAGAATGACATGGGAGGATCATCTGCTAACATACTACGCACAGACACAGAAACTCCAACTGAAGCAAACAAGGGTCACTTGAAGGGCCAAAGTGTGTTTAAAGGTAACCCAAAAACAGATAACGCAGGGAATATAAACGTTCCAGGCGGGAAGGCTGGGAAATCTTCTTTTAAGAAGAATGAACCAGGTCATGGCGCCGAAAAGAAAGGCAAGCCAGAAACTGCCGACAGAGGCGCTGGTAGTACAATCAAAACTACTGTGCGCAAGAAGTAAGGCAAGAAGGTAAGGACAACAGATGAATTTCTTAACAGAGAGTCTTAGTTTCGACCAGGCTAAAATGATAGTTGAGTCTGCCGAAGATGGCAAAACTCTTCATATGAAGGGTATTGTTATTCAAGGCGGAATACGTAACGCAAATCAACGTTTGTATCCCGTAAATGAAATTGGCAGGGCTGTCAGAACTCTTAACGATCAGGTTAGCGGAGGATACTCAGTTCTCGGTGAAGTAGATCATCCTGAAGGCCTTAATATCAACCTAGACCGCGTAAGTCATATGATCACAGAAATGTGGATGGATGGCCCAAATGGTTATGGTAAACTAAAGATACTTCCTACACCGATGGGACAACTAGTTCAAACAATGCTCGAAGCGGGTGTTAAACTAGGTGTTTCATCGCGTGGAAGTGGCAACGTTAAAGAAGACGGCAGCGGCGAAGTATCAGAATTTGAAATTATTACTGTTGATGTAGTGGCACAACCCAGTGCTCCGGGTGCATACCCAACACCAATTTATGAGCACCTTATGAATCAACGAGGCGGTTATAAAGCATTTATGCGAAGTAAAGAAGTAACAGGCAACCCACAGGCACAAAAATACATTGCAGAGAGTCTATTGAACATAATAGACAGACTCAATTAAAAGGAGAAAATAATGGAAGCACTAAAAGCCCTTTTAGAGAGTGACGCGATATCTGAGCAAATGAAATCAGAGATTCAAGAAGCCTGGGACATTAAGGTTGTAGAAAACCGCAAACAGGTAACAACGGCACTTCGTGAAGAATTTGCTAAGAAATATGAGCATGATAAAAGTGCTATGATCGAAGCAATTGATACTGTTGTGAGCGAAAAGCTCATAGAGGAAATGGTAGAATTCAATGAAGACCGCAAACAGCTAGCTGAAGCTAAAGCAAAGTATGCAATTAAGATGCGTGAAGACGCAAAATTAATGAAGCGCTTTGTAATGGAACAACTTGCTGGTGAAATTTCTGAACTACACAACGATCAAAAGACAACAGCAACTAAATTTGCTGTACTTGAAGATTTTGTTGTAGAGCAACTTGCAAAAGAACTTGCTGAATTCCAGGAAGATAAAAACGACCTTGCAGAAACTAAAGTACGTCTCGTAAGAGAATCCAAATCGCACTTTGCTAAAGTTAAGCAAGACTTTATTAACAGAAGCGTAACTGCACTATCCGAAACAGTTGAAAAGGGACTACGTTCCGAAATTCTTCAACTTAAAGAAGATATCGAAGTTGCACGCATGAACGACTTTGGTCGTAAAATATTTGAGGCGTTTGCTGGTGAATATCTGAACAGTCACTTAAATGAGAAGTCAGAAACCAAGAAACTACTAAAGGTACTTAATGCAAAAGACAAACAGCTTGCAGAAGCCAAAGCCTTTGCCGTTAAAGCAAAGAACTTAGCAGAATCAAAGAATAACGAAGTCAAGCACCTAGTTGAATCTAGAGACAGAGCAAAAGTACTAAACGACCTCACTGGCCCCTTAAACAAGAGTCAAAAGGCAATAATGAACGACTTGTTAGAATCGGTACAAACAAACAGACTGCAAAGTTCGTTTAACAAGTACCTTCCATCTGTAATAGATGGGCATCCTCGCGCAAGACAAAAGGCACCCCTTAAAGAAGGCAAAGAAATCACAGGCAATCGTAAACAAGAACACATGACATCAACAGCAGACACAAATGTATTAGACATACGTCGTCTTGCAGGATTGAAATAAGGAGAATCAAAAATGTCAGAACTATTAGAAAGTAGATGGCAGGAGACCAAGGGTGCCCTTCTTGAAGGCCTTGCAGGCAACAAAAAAGCAGTAATGAATGTTACACTGGAAAATACTCGTAAGTATCTTTCAGAAAGTGCAACTGCCGGTGCCACTTCTGCTGGTAATATCGCAACACTACACCGTGTAATCCTTCCAGTGATTAGACGTGTTATGCCTACTGTTATTGCAAACGAGCTTGTTGGTGTACAGCCAATGCAGGGACCAGTATCGCAGATTCACACTCTACGTGTGCGTTACAGTGACGGCTTCACTGACGGTGTCGGCGGAAACGTAACAGCTGGTGAAGAAGCCCTAAGTCCATTCAAGATTGCTGAAGGTTACTCAGGTAACATTGGCACTGGCAATGGTCGTCCGGCAAATACTGCGGCGCTCGAAGGCGTTGCTGGTAACAGGATGTCTATCCAGATCCTCAAGCAGACTGTTGAAGCTAAATCACGTAAGCTATCAGCACGTTGGACTTTTGAAGCTGCACAAGACGCACAAGCGATGCATGGCATCGACGTAGAAGCAGAAATCATGGCTGCTCTTGCACAAGAAATTACTGCTGAAATTGATCAAGAAGTACTACGCAGCCTGCGCTCACTAGCTGGTTCTGCTGTAGAAACTTACGATCAAGCAGCAGTATCCGGTACTGCTACCTTTGTCGGTGACGAGCATGCTGCACTAGCTGTTCAGATCAACAGAGTATCAAACCTAATCGCTCAGCGTACTCGTCGCGGTGCAGGTAACTGGGCAGTTGTTTCCCCAACTGTTCTTACACTTCTACAGTCAGCAACTACTTCGGCATTTGCTCGTACTACCGAAGGCACATTTGAAGCACCAACCAACACTAAAATGGTCGGTACTCTTAACAACGCAATGAAAGTATATGTCAACACATATGCAACTTCAGATGATGTGATCATTGGCTACAAAGGAACAAGTGAATCAGATGCAGCGGCCTTCTATTGCCCATACATTCCACTAATGAGTTCCGGCGTTGTGCTTGATCCACAAACATTCGAGCCAGTGGTTAGCTTTATGACACGGTATGGTTATGTAGAACTAACTAACACTGCGTCATCACTTGGTAACGCAGCTGACTACCTGGGTGTTGTTGGAGTCAACACTGGTAATCTTAGCTTTAGCTAAACGTAGCAACAAGAAAACAAGATTAGGCCCCTTGGGGCCTTTTCTTTTGAATTATTGTGCTTATAACCCTGATTTTCGTGAATTACTAGATTCTAACATCCATCGCCGCTTGCCGCAATCCCACACTTTAAGTAACCCAATTTCTTTGCATATTTCTTTTTCTGTTTTTAATTTATCGTATCCTTTTTTAATTAACTTTTGTTTTGAAAAATTAAACCGGTGCATTAGTTTTTCTTCTCTTGGATGAATATACCAATAGCTAACATCAATGTCTCTTTCTAAATCAAACCCAAGTGTTTTATACAAACTGCCGTTGCTCCATTCGTTGTTGCTGTAAGAATACACTGCTTGATCAGGATATTCTTTACAAAATGCTGCTAATAATTTTCCTGCGCCTCCAACTACCCGTAACGCACTAGCATATCTTACTAATTCAAATCCCCGAGTTTGCTTGCCTAGTGCAATGCGTGAACGCGAGAACGTCATTACAGCAACTAATATATCGTTATGATCAAATAATCCGTAGCATACCGAAGCCGGCGTGTATCCTTGTATATGATTTTTATTTAAAAACTCTGTTGTATGTTTTGCAGATATCAGTCTGACTACTGTTTGTCTGGCATAAATCGATTGAGTATCTAAGCCTAGTTTATTTATTAAAGATTGTTTTACAATATCTTTGCGCGTGTTCCAAAAGTTTGAAAAGATAGTAATTAGCTGTATTCCTAAATACTCGGCTTCTATAAACTTGTTTTTGTGATAAGACCGAGTGATGTGACTTATATCTTCGTGGTGCCAATAAATTCCGTTAAATTCAATTGCTAAACGGTAGTCCGGCAAATAAATATCAATTTCCTTGCCGCTAGGTAACAGTTTCCGTGTGTTGCGTATTATGTTTGTAATTCCTAAACTCTGCAAAAACAATACTATTTCTTGCTCATACGAGCTCTGGTAAGGACTTTTAATTTTATGCTTATTGAGGTACTGATAAACGGTTTGTATATGAACGCCAAGTGTTGTTGCAATGTCAGTAATGGGTATAGTTTCAAACATTTTTTTTAATGCCAATTTATCATGTAATGTTGAAATATCTTTTTCAGGAAATCGCTGTTGCCAAAAAACAGTATCCTTTTCTTTAAAAGTCTGTTTAATTTTTTCAGGATTATTGTAATTAGAATTTCCGTATTTGATAAGTTTTGTTTGTTGTACTTTTGATACAACTGTATTTACGTTATCGGAATTATTATAAAAGTCTGCATGATTTTGTATAGCATGTTTTAATTTTCCTGCGTTGTTGACATTGTATTTTTTATTTAAGCTATTAATTTTTTTTGATTGTATTTGTTGTTTTTTCTCTTCGGTAAACTTTTTCTTAGTATTAGACACTGCTAGAGAAACACTTTCTCTAGCACATTTACACGCATTTGCCCTGCCACAAAAGGAGTATCCCTGGGTTATTCCTTTAAATTTATATTGCTGGCCATGAGGACATTGTGTTATAGGATTGTGTAATGCATTATATGCTTTTTCTGCAATTGTATTTCCAATAAATGTTTCTACAAATTTGTTAATATTAGTATCTTTTTTAATCATTCTAGTATAGTGTTTTGGATATTGGTTAATTAATTGTTGTAATTGAAGTTTCATATTGTTCTATATACCTTTGAGCCTGTTATATAACTAGCTGTATTTAACTTTATTATAACATTGAGTATGCAAAAAATCAAATTAATCTTAACTACATTAAATAAAATTTATAAAAATAATTAGACATAATTTAAAAATATATTTCTCTTGGTTAAGTGTTAAAGAGGTCGACCTTTGCTGCATGTGATGTTATATTAAATACATAACAACAAGGAAGACATAGGCACATGAAAATTACACTACGCAAGGCAAACGCTGTACAAGCAGCAATCAATGAAGCAATTACTGCTTTGGATCTTGACACAAATGTTAGTGTTAATGAATTTGAAAAGCCAAATGAAAAAATTGCAGCGGCAAGAATTGTATTCACTGAGAATTCAGAAACACGCGAAGTAATGCTTGCAGCATTATATGATATCCGACGCAATGTTGCTAGAGCAAACGCCGCTGTAGGTATTAACGATATACTTACAGAGGTAGCATTGCTTGAAAAACAAATTGGGCACATGACACGTTTGTCAAAATCAAAGCCTTGTGTTGCTGCAGAAGTTATGCGCGGCAAGCTTGGCAAGATTAGAAGCAGAGAATCTGGCTCAGCCGATACTTACCGCTTTGCAAGCGCTAATGAAGACGAAGTTGCTACTTCGATCTTCGAAGTAGCTGAAATTGATGAATTCCGCAAGAAGGCTGCTGAAATGAAAAAGAGAAAGCTCTTGTTACAAGATACACTTCTTGAATTAAATGTGAAGACTCAAATTGAAGTTGACGCAGACAGTGTACCAGCACTTACAGCAGCTGGTATCCTGTAAACAGTTTGGTGATTATGCGTTGAAAGCGTAAATTACCCAGAGGAGAAAGATAAAAGAAGACCGGTACCATGTATGAGGTCATACACTTTCAATTAAGATCGTTTGATCATAGCAAGATTGTGTCCCAGCCACTTATTAGCCTTAACTGTGCCTGCATATTGCTGGCTGGAAATAGGATCCTTATGCTTTTTGCTTTTTGACTTTTGCCACAGTGGGTGCGCCTAGCGAACCGTATACTGTATGCACTTTGATCAGCCAGTTTTTAATACTTTTTCTTCTCTGTCTTATTAAAGACTAGTCCGATTCGGACTAGTCTTTTTCCTTGACTACCTATTCTGTTCTTTTGATAAATATAAGTGTCTAGTGCTGCGCAAGCAGACTTATGCGGATACCCTCCGCGTAGACCTAGAACGTCAACATAGGAGAAACAAATGGGACGTCCAATTAACAAACAATATCTTGGTACTACAAATGATGCCGACGATGGAACAATTCCAGCAACGGTTAAGATCGGAACAAACGACGTTACACTAACCGGAATAATTCTTTCACAAAGATCAGAAACCAAATTTAGAGTTAATGATCTAGCAGGCGGCGACGGCAATTCCGGTTCGTGTGTTCTAGTTGACAAAGACATTCCATCTGACAACGAAATGGTTGTCAAGGGATACATCGGCGGCAACGGCGACGGTGTCAACATACGCAAATTTCATAACAGAACCATGATCGATTTTGACAACAACCGTTATACTTGGGAAGTTCAAGACGATTCAACATCTAATATTCTAGTTCTGACTGCAATATAATAGGTGACTTGAGATGGCATTAAGTAAGGTAACAAACTACGGAGTCGATTACTATAAGATTAAAATTAATACCGGCGGCGAAATCGCCCTTGATCCTGGTGCTGCTGGGTCAGTAAAAATTCTTGGAAACCTTGATATTTTTGACAATATAGTTCATATTAACAAGGGAGAAACTGGCAGCGGCATTAGTTTAAATACCTCGGGTATTCAAATTGACAGAGGAACACTTCCTGATACTGTTATATTATTTAATGAAGATAATAGATGGATGGACCCGTCTGATGGTACTACTGTTCTTGGAAATTTTGAATTTAAGAACACATTAGGAGATCTAATAGGTATTAAGACCAGTAGCATAACTACCAATGGCGAAGATTTATATTTAATAAATTCCGGTACTAGTATTGTTAGTGTAACAGGAACAACTGATTACGAACAGCAAGTGTTTGTTTATGTTAATGACGAAAACACTGGTGTACCAATTGATGACGATGCTATTCCAAATGTTAAAGCAATAATTGACTTTACATCACAAGATTTTAAAAATAAAATTGTCGAAGGCGACACTAAAATTGAAATAAGTGATTTTAGTGTGTCGGGCGCGCCTAGCAAAATTGATGTTGAAGTCGACGGAGTTAATGGATTAACGATTACAGAAACTTCTGTATCACTTGGAACAGTTACAACTTTTCAGACTTCTAACATAAACGACTCAATAACGTTAGTTGTTACCGGGCAAGGTACAATTAAGATCAGTAAAATTTTAGAAATTGAACGGGTTGATACTGTTCCTAATGCTCCAGTTAGCGGTCATAGTTTTTACGTTAACACACCATCTGAGGGCGGCTCAGGAGTATACTACATAGACGAAGACGCAAATACTGACGAATTAATATCTAGAAATAGAGCATTATTGTTTAGTATGGTTTTATAAAGGAATAAAAATGGCACTAGAAAATGCACAACTAACTACTTCTCGGTTAGACTTATTTGTAGGCGGCGTGCCAGCAAATAAAAGATTTGCTATTACCAGCATCATGGTATGCAACACGTATGATCCAAATGCCGGAGACGCTAGTGCAAATACTGCAAGTTTTGATATGCATTTTAGAAAAGCAGGTCAGGCACTATCAAACAGTGTTACATGCGTAGTAAGATCATTAGACTTGGTCGCAGGAGAAACTTTTACATTTGATACTGAAAAAGTTATTCTTGACCAAGGAGAAGAATTAAGTTTTGTTGCCTTTCCGGCCCTAGTTGGAGAATTAACTAATTTATCAGTATCAGTAAGTTACCTGGAAGTATAAAATGAGATTACTTAAATCACAAAATACAAACTCAAGAAACATCAAAGGAAGTGGCCTAAAGGTAGATCCATCGCAGCAACAAGTGTCACTTGATGTTAGCGGATCTTTAATTATTCCCAAAGGCCCAACTTCGTTACGTCCTCTCAGAGCCGCAGCTGGATCGGCACGATACAACACAGACACGCTTAAATTTGAGTATTTTGAAGGCAACGAATGGACTAATGCAATTGACATAGCCGACAATGTGTTTTATGTTACCAAGAATGGGTCAGACTCAAACAATGGCAAAACAATAGGCAGTGGATTTTCATCTATTAAATATGCATTGAGCAAAGTACCCGAGGGTGCAACTTTGCACATTAAAGCAGGTGATTATACTTTAGAAAATCCTGTTATTGTTCCAAAGGATGTAGGAATCATTGGAGATAGTTTACGTACAGTTATAATACGATCAGCTTCACCAAAGGTAGACATGTTTTGGGTAAACAACGGTTCGTATCTTGCCGGTATCACTTTTAAGGATCACGAAGCACCGGCAGCTGTTGTAGCATTTAACCCTGATGGATCAGCTGGACAAATTTTTAAATCTCCGTACGTACAAAACTGTACGTCTATCACTACTACCGGTACTGGTATGCGAGTCGACGGCGCACATGCAACTGGATTAAAGTCTATGGTTGTTGACGCATTTACTCAATATAACCAAGGCGGCACTGGAATTCACATGCTGAACCTAGGTAACACTCAGTTAGTTTCGGTATTTACAATTTGTTGCGAAATTGCAATTCTATGCGAATCTGGAGGATTTTGTTCATTAACAAACTCAAACAGCTCGTTTGGTACATTTGGATTAAAAGCCGATGGAGTAAGTCTTCCGAAGTATTACGGGTCAGTTGCTCAGACAATTACAGCACCAAAATTTGGTGGCTCGGATATATTAATAAATAATTTAGTTAAGCGTCCAAACTCCGGAGACGCATTATCATTCGACGGATCAAAATATTACACAGTTTCTACAACATCCGATGTTAAAATTGGTAAAACAACGGTTGAAAATCCTAATTTTACTAATCAATTGTCGTCCCTGCAGATTGCAAGAAATACAATAATTGCAGCAACTGATGCATTAAAGGTTGATACAGTAGCTTATGTTAATACAACATATCCATCATTGCAATACAGTCAATCTAAATGTGCAAGAGACGTTGGCATCCTTATTAAAGCTGCTACTAGCGACATGGTAATGAATACTAATTACAGTAGTATTGTTTCAGCAAGGTCGTACTATAATGGGTCAGCAAGTGGATTAATTAGTAACCAGTTAACGGAAACAATTGCAGCCATTGAATTCTTAAAAACAGAAATGCTAGCATTACTAACTAATGGTACTGTTCCATATATAAGAATAGAATCTAACCTTAATGAAATCATTGATATTGTAACCAATGGCATTGGTAATGCCGACACAATAGAGTTCAACGACCCAGTTGGTGTATCAAGTGCTGAACTAAGAGCTAAATCTATTTTAGTATTAAACAAAGACTTTATTATTGAAGAAGGTATTGCATATATTAACGAAAATTATCCCTCGTCGACATATAACGAAGCAGTATGCAGAACTGATATTGGTTATATAGTTGATGCTATTACATACGATGTCCTTTACGGTGGAAACAGTCAAAGTCTTGTAGCGGGTCAACAATATTATTTTGGTACTGCACTGCAATTAGGCGAAGATGAAAAAGATTCAACTCTTGCTGTATATAATTATATTAGAACAGTTACAAAAGATTGCCTATTAAACATTACAGTTGTGCGTAAAAATTCAGTTACTACACAAGATACTAGCACTAATTCGTCTACAGTAGAGATGACAATTAAAACAAATACATTATATGACACTATAACAGGTTATATAGAGAATGGTAGTTTTATAAATGATTTTATTGACAACAATGAGCCAGACTTTTCGTCACAGGATGCTACTTCGTTGTCTTCAAGACAAACTATACTCGACAATAAAACTAAAATTTCTATTGATACTATTGAGTTTTTAAATGACCAATTTTCTAGTTTTGTTTACGACGAAGTACTATGTTCAAGAGACGTTGGCTTAATCATTGATGCTGTTTCTATGGACGTTGCACTAGGAACAAATTACAACTCGGTTATTGCAGGTTTGTCTTATCAAAGAATAAACTCTCTTAAAGTAAAACAAGACCAGTTTGTACAAACTAAATCGGCAATTGAATTTGTTAGAGATAGCTTAATTGCCCTTGAGGTTGGTACTACTGCAACCTCAAGGATTAATCTATCATTTAACGAAATGCTGGACATTTTTGAAAACAATAATCCGGACTCGATAACATTTCCGGAACCTACTAATGCAGATAGTGCAACTATTAATGCTAAGGATTTATTACAATTAAATAAAGATTTTCTTATAGCAGAGACTATTGCGTTTATTAACGACGCATTTCCTCCCCATATATACAATGAAGAAAAATGTATACGAGATGTTGGATTAATTTTAGATGCTGTTTCACTGGATGTTGTGTTAAATTCAAATCATAATTCTATCACAGCAGGACTTTCATACAGAAGAGGAAGTTCGGCAGTAGTACTTGCTAATCAATTGTCACAGACACTAGCAGCAATAGAATTTGTAAAAGTAACAATACTTGCATTAAATATTAGTTCAACTAGCAAAATTAGAGTTGCTACGTTATTTAATGAAATAACTAACATAATAAACACAAATGCACAGAGTACAACAGTTAACACGTTACCGATTAACGCAACAGAAAATACACTCAATGCTAATTCTCAATTTGTTGCAAACAAACTCTTTATGCAAGACGAAATTGATGCATGGATTACTGTTCAAGTTGCAGAGAACATTTCACCATTTACTTTATCATTTACATATGACGCTGCTGCATGTCGTCGAGATGTTGGATTTATAATCGATGCATTAATATTTGATACATTATACGGTGGTAATACTGCTTCTAGAGTTGTCGCAGAGAGCTATTTTGATAACGCTGTATTACAACTCGGCACGGGTCAAACGGCTCCGACTATTGCAGTATTTGAAAGATTACAAACAGTAGTTGCTCAGGTCATACAGAAACAAAGTGTAGTAGTGTCAACTGGCAATGCCAGTGTGCAAGATATTACCGGCGACGCAGCAAGTGTCAATGAAGCAAATGACGCAACTTCATTAATTCAAATAACCATTGATATTGTACAAGCAGGATCAGCTGCCGGCTTGGACGAAAAAGAACTTCCTTCAATAACTTGGACGGCAACAACTGCTCAGGCTGATTATGCAACAATTATTGGTAACAAGTCATCTGTTTCGTTACTTGCTATTGCCGAGATTAACAATGAAATTGCAGACTTTGCGTTTGACGAAGACAAGTGTGCAAGAGATGTAGGATTTATTGTTGATGCATTAACATACGATACACTTTATGGCGGTAATACTGCAATGCGCACAGTAGCATTGAGTTACTTTGCGGGCAGGACAAGTCAGCTAGGTGCCGACGAAGTTATGGAAACTATTTCAGCTTATGATCATCTTAGTTCGGTAATCACCGATGTTGTACAGGAAGTGGCAATCTCGGTAACTACTGGAAATATAGAATCACAGGTGATTAATTCAACTCCATCAAATGCAGTTACAGCAACAGGAATTGCAAGAAAATTAGAATTAGTGATCTCTGTTATAAGAGCAGGTAATACCGATTCAGTAGTTTCAAAAATTAATCCGTCAATTGCGTGGGCACCGACAGAATTACAAAGTGACTATTTAGAAATAGTTACCAGTAGTATCGACACGCGAGCAGCGACAATAGATTATATTAATACTCGATTTAGTAAGTTCAATTACAACCAGTCAAAGTGTGCAAGGGATATTAAGCTTATTATACAAGCAGTTGTTGACGACTTGGCACTTGATACTAACTATAAAACTATATTAGCAGGAAAGAGTTATTATAGAGCAAGCGCAGCAAAAGTTATTGGCAATCAGTTATCAGAAACAACTGCGGCGATTAACTTCGTTAAGATAAAAATACTAGAATTAATAGATAGTTCTATTAGCGACTATAGTACAATTTCGGATAGTTTTGATATGTTAATTAACATTATATCTAACGGTACTAGTGTAGCACCTGCGATTAATTACACTGCGCCGGTTGGCGTAAATGTAAATGTAGAACAGTCAAGAGATATTTTGCAAAATAACAAACAATTTATAATCGACGAGGGTACTGCATTTATTTCTTTATATTATCCGTTACTCGAATACAATTCTGCAAAATGTGAAGAAGATATTGCATTTATAATAGATGCAATTACATACGATTTATTATACAATGGAAACAGTCAAACAATTGATGCCGCTGATGAATATTATAGCGGCGGCACATTACAGATTCCGGCAAGTCAAAAATCTGTCACCCTTGCAACTTATGCAAGATTAAAAGATGTTGTATCTGATTGCATAACTAACATTACAGTTAATTCACTGCAATCCGTAAGTGTACAAGATACTTCGATTGCACCTGCTACAGCTACCGAAGTGATCAAAGTTGAGGAGTTGTTTGACATTGTAATTAGACTGGTTGATAACGGATATGTATGTCAGGTAACACTTGATGAAACTATTCCACTTGATACCAACGACATTATATCAGGATCTTCAGTTAGTTTCCATCAGTATAGTTTAATTACTGCAAGCGGACATACATTTGAGTGGGTCGGCGCCGGCATAGACGTTAACGCTGCATTACCGTACGAAGGTGGACGGCCAATTCTAGAAAATCAAGTTATACAACAAAACGGCGGCAGAGTCTACTATACTGGTACAGATCAGGAAGGCGATTTTAGAATCGGTGATGACTTAACGATAAATAGAACGACAGGTACAATTGAAGGCGACACTTTTGATAGAAGTTTGTTTGCTGTGCTAACACCATACATACTAGCAATTGAGGATTAATAATAATGGCATCACCTATTAACGTATTTAGAACTATAACAGCAGACGTAACAACTGCTAACGAAATAATATATAGTTCACCACTAGGAAACACCGGAATTGTTCTAATGGCACAAGTTGCTAACATAACTACGTCAAGTGCTGAAATAACTTTTACACATTTTAACAGTTCGACTAATACAGATACAGAATTAGTAAAGGGATTTACAATCCCTGGAAACGATTCAACTAGCTTAATTACAGGTAAACTAATTATCGAGGAAGGCAACAGTATTAAAATATATGCATCGTCAGATAATGCATTTAAAATTACACTGAGTGTACTGGAGTCGCTTAATGCGTAATTTAAAACTTTTAAGTAATAAAGTTAAAAAAACTCCGTCTGCAGATGCCTCTGCAGACCGTTATGATTTTATAGATCTACAAAATGCCGAGCCAGACTTAGGAGTACCCACAGTTGAAAATAGTGTTCCGGCATCAGATATTTCTGGTACACGAAAATGGTTAAACTTTGACAATGGCATAGAAGTTAATAACGATGATTCAATTAGCGTTGATAGCACTGTTATTCGAACATCAGGTGACCAAGTTATTAATGGACTTAAAACATTTCAGGACATTTCAACGTTTGAAAACGGCATAAATGTTGCCGACTTAAATATTAGTGGTGTTACAATTACATCAGAGATTGATGAAAATATTGTACTCAACCCTAACGGCACTGGGGTTGTTTCTGTAACTAATTCAAGAATTATTAATGTATTACCGCCAACTGGCCCGCAAGATGCTGCTACCAAGAACTATGTTGACACATTTAATTCTGGAAAGTATTCAAACTGGACATATATAACTGGCAATTATACTGCTATTTCCGGAGATGCATTATTACTTGATAGTACTACTACTGGATCATTTAATGTTACATTGCCGGCTGCACCAGTATCGGGTAGTGTTGTTATTATCGGCGACGGTGGCAATGTAGCGGTTAATAATGTTACAGTAATACGCAACGGGAATACAATCGAAGGACAGACTAATGACTATGTATTATCAGTTTCTGAAGAGATTAATAGGTTTATATTTGATGGTTCTACATGGCAAATATTAACGTCAACAACTGCATTGCTTGGAGCCGAAACCTCTGATACAGAGCCAAGCAATGCAGTAGACGGACAAGTTTGGTTTAATACGTCTGACTCGACTCTTAATATATATTATGATGATGGAACAAGTCAACAATGGGTAACCACTAGTGGTCCACAAGGACCACAAGGTGATACTGGTAGTAGCAGCGACCGCTACAAAACAACTAGTTCATCGACACTTACTATTAGCACAGGTACAAAAAACTTAGTTGTTGACGAAGATTTATCATACTCTATCTCTCAAACAGTTATTATATCATTTGACAGCATAAACTTTATGACAGGCGAAGTAGTTAGCTACAATCCTGTTAATGGAGATCTTGAAGTTAATGTTACATCGATAACTGGATCTGGCACATATAGTACATGGGATGTAAACTTAGACGGAGTTGCAGGCATAAAAGGTGACACTGGATTTACTGGATCTGTTGGCACTGGGTTTTCTGGATCTCAGGGAATACGTGGCCCAATCGGCTATACTGGATCTCGCGGATTTACTGGGTCACAGGGCAATCTTGGCTATACTGGATCACAGGGTAATCTTGGCTATACTGGATCTCGCGGATTTACTGGGTCACAGGGCAATCTTGGCTATACTGGATCACAGGGTAATCTTGGCTATACTGGATCTCTCGGATTTACTGGGTCCCGAGGTATTCAAGGTACAACGGGCATCCAAGGTATTCAAGGAACTACTGGCATTCAAGGCATAGATGGGTCCCAAGGTATTCAAGGTATAGATGGGACTTTGGGCGCACAGGGTATTCAGGGTATTCAAGGTATTCAAGGAACAGCGGGTATTCAGGGTATTCAAGGTATTCAAGGTATTCAAGGAACTACTGGCATTCAAGGAACAGTTGGGTCCCAGGGTATTCAAGGAACAGCGGGTATTCAGGGTATTCAAGGTATTCAAGGTATTCAAGGAACTACTGGCATTCAAGGCATTCAGGGAACTACTGGTATTCAAGGTAGACAAGGCGTTCAAGGAACAACTGGCATTCAAGGTATTCAAGGAACTACTGGCATTCAGGGCATAGATGGAACCTTGGGCGCACAAGGTATTCAGGGTATTCGAGGAACTACTGGTATTCAAGGAACTACTGGCATTCAGGGCATAGATGGAACCTTGGGCGCACAAGGTATTCAAGGAACTACTGGCATTCAAGGTATTCAAGGAACTACTGGCATTCAGGGCATAGATGGAACCTTGGGCGCACAAGGTATTCAGGGTATTCGAGGAACTACTGGTATTCAAGGAACTACTGGCATTCAGGGCATAGATGGAACCTTGGGCGCACAAGGTATTCAAGGTATTCGAGGAACTACTGGTATTCAAGGAACTACTGGCATTCAGGGCATAGATGGTACTCTGGGTGCACAAGGTGCACAGGGTATTCAAGGCATTCAAGGAACTACTGGTATTCGAGGTATAGATGGTACTCTGGGTGCACAGGGTATTCAAGGCATTCAAGGAACTACTGGTATTCGAGGTATAGATGGTACTCTGGGTGCACAAGGTGCACAGGGTATTCAAGGCATTCAAGGAACTACTGGTATTCGAGGTATAGATGGTACTCTGGGTGCACAAGGTGCACAGGGTATTCAAGGCATTCAAGGAACTACTGGTATTCGAGGTATAGATGGTACTCTGGGTGCACAGGGTATTCAAGGCATTCAAGGCATTCAGGGAACTACTGGCATTCAGGGCATAGATGGTACTCTGGGTGCACAAGGTGCACAGGGTATTCAAGGCATTCAGGGAACAACTGGAACTGGAACCCAAGGAACAACTGGTTCCACAGGCCCAGTAGCAGGCTCAGCAAACCAAGTAATATATAAAAACTCTTCAAACACTGCAGAAGGATCAGCCAATCTCATTTTTGATGGTGCGAACTTGACTGTTTCGGGAGACGTGACTTCTCTATCAGACGAAAGAAAAAAGACAAACATAACTAGATTGAAATCTTCTTTAGAAAAAGTCCTAATGCTTGAAGGTGTAAACTACACCATGATATCCGACGAATCGGACAGAGTCCACATGGGACTAATCGCACAGAAGACAGAAGAACACGTGCCAGAAGTAGTTTATGAGTTTAATGGGATGAAGTCTGTTGCATATGGTAATATAGTTGCACTGCTAATCGAAGCTGTAAAAGACATACAGGCACAAATAGAAGATATTAAAAATGGGGTTTAAATCAAGCAAAGACGGTACGGTGACATCTGCCAAAGATGCCACATCACCAAGAGGTATACCATTTATGTATAACACAGGCGACAATACGACAGTACCCACCAATGAAACAAAAATAACAGCAAGTGATGGTGCAGCAGGTGACCGATTTGGATGGTCTGTGGCAGTCGGTTCAGGTAGAATTGTAGTTGGTGCACGCCTTGATGATGATTTAGGAAGTGATTCGGGTTCTGCATACATATTTGATCTTGATGGAACCCAGCTTGCAAAAATAACAGCAAGTGATGGTGCAGCATTTGACTATTTTGGATGGTCTGTGGCAGTCGGTTCAGGCAGAATTGTAGTTGGTGCATGGAGTGATGATGATGCAGGAAGCAATTCAGGTTCTGCATATATATTTGATCTTGATGGAAACCAGATTGCAAAGATAACAGCAAGCGATGGTGCAGCAGGTGACTTTTTTGGATATTCTGTGGCAGTCGGTTCAGGCAGAATTGTAGTTGGTGCATATGGTGATGATGATGCAGGAAGCAATTCAGGTTCTGCATATATATTTGATCTTGATGGAAACCAGATTGCAAAGATAACAGCAAGCGATGGTGCAGCAGGTGACTTTTTTGGATATTCTGTGGCAGTCGGTTCAGGTAGAATTGTAGTTGGTGCATATGGTGATGATGATGCAGGAAGTGCTTCAGGCTCTGCATACATTTTTGATCTTGATGGAAACCAGATTGCAAAGATAACAGCAAGCGATGGTGCAGCGAACGACTTTTTTGGATATTCTGTGGCAGTCGGTTCAGGTAGAATTGTAGTTGGTGCATATGGTGATGATGATGCAGGAAGTGCTTCAGGTTCTGCATACATTTTTGATCTTGATGGAAATCAGATTGCAAAGATAACTGCAAGTGATGGTGCAGCGGGCAGCCGATTTGGATATTCTGTGGCAGTCGGTTCAGGTAGAATTGTAGTTGGTGCATGGCTAGATGATGACGCAGGAAGTGCTTCAGGTTCTGCATACATATTTGATCTTGATGGAACCCAAATCACAAAAATAACAGCAAGCGATGGTGCAACATTTGACCGATTTGGACAGTCTGTGGCAGTCGGTTCAGGTAGAATTGTAGTTGGTGCACCACTTGATGATGACGCGGGAAGTGATTCGGGTTCTGCATACACATATACAACACCACCTGTTGTAACACCGTATGATGTACAAGATTGGAGCAGAACATAATGACATTTAAAACAACATCAGTTGTAATTGATGATTACGCTTCGGTTATACACGAGTCTTTCAACAAGATAACAACAAACATTGTTGCAACAGAAACAAAAATAACAGCAAGTGATGGTGCAGCGGATGACCAATTTGGACAGTCTGTGGCAGTCGGTTCAGGTAGAATTGTAGTTGGTGCATGGAGTGATGATGATGCAGGAAGCAATTCAGGTTCTGCATATATATTTGATCTTGATGGAAACCAGATTGCAAAGATAACAGCAAGCGATGGTGCAATAGGAGACCGATTTGGATATTCTGTGGCAGTCGGGTCAGGTAGAATTGTAGTTGGTGCATGGAGTGATGATGATAACGGATCCACTTCAGGTTCTGCATACATTTTTGATCTTGATGGAAACCAGATTGCAAAAATAACAGCAAGTGATGGTGCAGCGAACGACCAATTTGGATATTCTGTTGCTGTCGGTTCAGGTAGAATTGTTGTTGGTGCATATGGTGATGATGATGCAGGAAGTGTTTCAGGTTCTGCATACATTTTTGATCTTGATGGAAATCAGATTGCAAAGATAACGGCAAGCGATGGTGCAACAAGTGACCAATTTGGATGGTCTGTGGCAATCGGTTCAGGCAGAATTGTAGTTGGTGCATGGGGCAACAATGACGCAGGAGATGATTCAGGTTCTGCATATATATTTGATCTTGATGGAACCCAGATTGCAAAGATAACAGCAAGTGATGGTGCAGCGGGTGACGAATTTGGATATTCTGTGGCAGTCGGTTCAGGTAGAATTGTAGTTGGTGCACGGAGTGATGATGATGCAGGAAGTGCTTCAGGCTCTGCATACATTTTTGATCTTGATGGAAACCAGATTGCAAAGATAACAGCAGGTGATGGTGCAGCATTTGACCGATTTGGATGGTCTGTGGCAGTCGGTTCAGGTAGAATTGTAGTTGGTGCACGATTTGATGATGACGCGGGAAGTGATTCGGGTTCTGCATACATATTTGATCTTGATGGAAATCAGATTGCAAAGATAACAGCAAGCGATGGTGCAGCGGATGACTTTTTTGGATATTCCGTGGCAGTCGGTTCAGGTAGAATTGTAGTTGGTGCATATGGTGATGATGACGCAGGAGGCCAATCAGGTTCTGCATACATATATAAAATAGACGAAACCTTCGATGTATATATCGAAGGCATTATAAATTGAAACAGGGAGTTTAATATGTTATACGCACGGATAGACGAGAGTGGGAATGTCATTGAGTTTCCTGTTAGTATACGAGGTCAGATTTTGTCCGATGATATTGTAGAAGTATCAACCACTAACGCACCCACTGTCACATGGGACAAAAAAATAATGTGGAGTGGTGTGGAGATCGTTGATGGCAACTACTTCGTATTGTACGAAACGCCGACAGACAAATTTGCTACAAATGAGGCAAAATTAAAAGCCATCACTACACTTAAAAAACAAAAAGCAGAACAAAATGAAAAGACATTCAAACAAAGATCCATGGAGCTTGCAGGAGAGTACAGCGATTTTGAAAGAGAGTCTTGGAGTCAGCAAAGATCAGAGGCAATTGCATATAATATCGATAATACTTCGCCCACCCCACTTCTATCTTCTATATGCGCAGCAAGAGGCGTGTCAATATCTCTTTTTGTATCATTTGTACTTGAAAATACTCAAGTATATGAGCATTTTTACGGTGCGTTGTTAGGCACATATCAAAAAAACAAGGACATTTTAGGAGACATCTCTTTGACAGATGAACAGACGTGGCACCTAATCGACGATGTGGTGAGATTGTAATGAGTTTCAAGATAGGACAATCTACGGGCGGAACTCACATAAACGAAGATTTGATGTTCATGAATGCAAATAATGATTTTGTTGGGGGGTATGATAACACAACAGTACCCACCAATGAAACAAAAATAACAGCAAGTGATGGTGCAGCGAACGACCAATTTGGATATTCTGTGGCAGTCGGTTCAGGTAGAATTGTAGTTGGTGCACCACTTGATGATGCCCCAGGAAGCAATTCAGGTTCTGCATACATTTTTGATCTTGATGGAACCCAGATTGCAAAGATATCATCACGTGTTGCAGCGGGTGACGAATTTGGATATTCTATGGCAGTCGGATCAGGCAGAATTGTAGTTGGTGCACCAGGCGATGATGATTCAGGAGGCCAATCAGGCTCTGCACACATATTTGATCTTGATGGAAACCAGATTGCAAAAATAACAGCAAGTGATGGTGCAGCATTTGACTATTTTGGATGGTCTGTGGCAGTCGGTTCGGGTAGAATTGTAGTTGGTGCACGATTTGATGATGACGCAGGAAGCAATTCAGGTTCTGCATACATATTTGATCTTGATGGAAACCAGATTGCAAAGATATCATCACGTGTTGCAGCGGGCAGCCGATTTGGACAGTCTGTGGCAGTCGGTTCAGGTAGAATTGTAGTTGGTGCATGGCTAGATGATGGTCGACGACCATCATCAGGTTCTGCACACATATTTGATCTTGATGGAAACCAGATTGCAAAAATAACAGCAAGGGATGGTGCAGCGGATGACTTTTTTGGATATTCTGTGGCAGTCGGTTCAGGTAGAATTGTAGTTGGTGCATATGGTGATGATGATGCAGGAAGTGTTTCAGGTTCTGCATACATTTTTGATCTTGATGGAAATCAGATTGCAAAGATATCATCACGTGGTGGAGCGGGCAGCCGATTTGGATGGTCTGTGGCAGTCGGTTCAGGTGGAATTGTAGTTGGTGCATGGAGTAATGATGGTGCAGGAGCCCAATCAGGTTCTGCACACATATTTGATCTTGATGGAAACCAGATTGCAAAAATAACAGCAAGTGATAGTGCAACGAACGACCAATTTGGATGGTCTGTGGCAGTCGGTTCGGGTAGAATTGTAGTTGGTGCACGATTTGATGATGACGCAGGAAGTAGTTCAGGTTCTGCATACACATATACAACACCAACAACCGAACACATACTTGACATCTTGGATTATTGAAAAAATAACTTTCAGCCAAATAGATTTGTGAAAATACACCATAATAGTATTTTAGAAAACCAACCAAAAAGCTCGCGGGAGATTACATAACGAAAATAGTTTTGGTTACTGGCGGCTTTGACCCGTTACACAGTGGACACATAGCATATTTTAATGAGGCTAAAAAATTAGGCGACATTCTTGTAGTTGGTTTAAATAGTGACAATTGGCTTGTCAGAAAGAAAGGCCAATCTTTCATGAACATAAAAGAGAGGTTGGATATGATATCCAACCTCTCTATGATCAATTCGACGATGTTTTTTAACGATGATGACGGTAGTGCCGCAGATGCTATTCAGTATTGTTTAGACAAGTACCCCAACGACACTATCATATTTGCAAATGGCGGCGACCGCACTTCAAGTAATATCCCAGAAATGTTTGCAATTACAAATCCAAGAGTTCAGTGGGTGTTTTCAGTTGGTGGTTTTGACAAAATAAACTCAAGTAGTAAAATTTTAAGTGACTGGAAGACACCAAAAACAGAAAAAGATTGGGGTTATTATCGTGTTTTACATTCTGATGGTCCTTCTACCAAAGTTAAGGAACTAGTAGTCAAACCAAACCACAGTCTTAGTCTACAGAGACACAAATACCGGAACGAATATTGGATTGTTTCTTGCGGTATTGCTACGATAAGATTTGGTTCTGATGTTAATAAACTCGAAACAAAAACACTAACAAAACATCAGGAAATTCGCATTCCTGAAACTTACTGGCACCAATTGATTAATACTACTGAAAATGATCTGCGAATAGTGGAAATTCAATATGGTGAAAGTTGCATCGAAGAAGATATTGAAAGAAAAGCAAATGCCATTTTCGTATAAATACAAGATCAAATTTGTATGTGAATCAGGGTACAGATTTTTATGCTTATCTAGAACTGTTTTCTAATGATATAGAATTTGATGTTTCTGATATTACATTCTTTGGTAGTGTTAGAAGAGTATATTCATCTGCACTTGCATTTAATATTAGTGTTACTATAGTCCCAAATGGTCCAACAAACGATGTCGTTTTCGGTCAATTCCCAAGACAACAGCCCACTGAGTATTTTCTTCAAACCAGATGGTGCCAAGATGTACACTGTCAACACCATGGAATATTGCAACTCCATCGAATATCTGTGTGTCCAAGAAATATGATATAAATACATCGTAATAGAATTTTTGAAAACCAACTAGTGATTATAGGATGCACATGAAAGAATTGAAAAAAAGCGATGCAGAGATAGAAAATCAATACCGATTCGGAAACGACGAATCTTTTGCGAAATATGCGATCAGTCTCGGTGGCAAAATTAAACCGCTTGTCATTCCATCTGAAAATACCAGTGGAACAGGGTTGATGAATCCCACCATATATAAGCTACCAAACGGCAAATTAGCAGTGAACATCAGACATGTAAATTACACTTTTTATCACTCCGAAAAAAAGTTGTTGCAACACCAATGGGGTCCGCTTACATATCTACATCCAGAAAATGACCAATATCTCAGAACAAGAAACTTCTTTTGCGAATTAGACCAATCGCTTGATATCACATCATTTAACGAAATAGACGCCACCAAATTTGACACATACGAGCCTATGTGGGATTTTGTCGGTCTCGAAGATGTGAGATTGGTTGTTTGGGATGGGAAAATGTATGCAACTGGCGTACGACGAGACACCACTACAAACGGTCAAGGAAGAATGGAATTGTCTGAACTTGATTATTCAGACGGTAAAGTTACAGAAGTATCAAGAGTTAGAATTGCGCCACCTAATGATCAAAATTCGTATTGTGAAAAAAATTGGATGCCTGTTACTGACATGGATTACACATATGTAAAATGGTCCAACCCAACTGAATTGGTTAGTGTTGACCCAAACACTGGAGAATCCAAAACTGTAAAAATATCCAACTATGTAGACGCACCAAATGATTTTAGAGGTGGTACGCAAGTGATTCCATTTGGTGATGAAGGTCACAGAATTGCTTTGATACATGAAGTTGATCTGTTCCAGAGCGAACACAACAGAAAAGATGCAGTGTATAGGCACCGCTTTGTAATTTGGGACAGTGACTGGAACATTGTAAAATATACAACAGATTTCTCAATGATGAATGGCCATGTCGAATTTGCAGTAGGTATGTGTTTTAATAAAAACGATGAAATCTTAATTACATTTGGTTTCCAAGACAATGCAGCATACATTTTACAAACTACACTAAAAGACTTGGTCAATTTCGTCAACACAAATTGCGCGTTTCACATATGAATCTTCAAACAGAATACAGGATAATTATATTATGATAGATACTCTACTGAATCAATTTGTATGTTCGCCAAATGACCCTGAAACAAATTTTGCACTTGCAAGATATTATCATGATATTGGACAAACTGCTTCTGCGGTATCTTATTATATCAGGACGGCGGAAAGAACAGAAGACTTGTTGTTAAGATATGAATGTCTCTTACATGGCGCAAATTGCTTTGAAATGCAAGGGACACGTAGATTTACAGTCAAAGGAATGTTACAGCAAGCAATATCAATTTTACCGAAAAGACCAGAAGCCTACTTTCTTTTAAGTAAAATGCAAGAACACAATGAGGCCAATCAAGGAAGATATCTCGATTCGTACACATTATGTTCTATTGCCATCACAGTGTGCGAATTTGATGGAGATGGTCTCAGACATTCTGTAAATTTTCACGGCAAGTACCAACTACTATTTCAAAAAGGCATCATGGGTTGGTGGAACGGACTCAATGAAGAAACAAAAACCATATTCTTAGACCTTCATATGAACTATGATATGGCGGAAGAATATAAAACTTCTGTAAGAAACAATCTGATCAACATGGGCGCATTTAGCACCAAGACACTGATTAATTACGAACATGGCAAATTGCCTAATCTCCAGATTAGGTTCGATGGCGCGGGGAATGTGGAAAGAAACTACTCTGAGGCATATCAAGACATGTTTGTATTAACAGCAACCAACGGCAAGAGAAACGGAACGTACGTGGAAATTGGTTCGGGACACCCATCATACGGCAATAACACATATCTGTTGGAAAAAGACTTTGGATGGAATGGAATTTCGTTAGATGTAGATGAAAATTCCATCACACAGCATAGCAGCGAGCGAAAGCACACTGCCATATTAAAAGATGCGACTACAATAAATTACGACAAATATTTTACAGGGATGAGTTTGCCTTCTAATATAGATTATCTACAGATTGATGTCGATCCTTCAGATGTGTCTCTGAAGGTTCTTTATTCTATGCCGTTTGATACTTTCAAGTTTTCAGTTGTAACATTTGAACATGACCACTATGCACAACCACACACAAAAGTAAGAGAAAAGGCAAGAGCATTTTTGAAGTCTTACGGATATGTATTAGTAGTATCTAATATATCACCAGACGATTCTAGACCATATGAAGATTGGTTTGTTCATCCAGATCTTGTAGATGCTGATACAATTAAAAAACTTACAGTAGAAGGTGATGCCACGAAGAAAGCCGAAAAATATATGTTTGGTATGTATAGTGGATAAAATACCTGTTATCGGCACAGCGGTTGTAAATAGTAGCTATTGGGTCAATAGATTATTATTAAGTGTTGACTATCCTATAAAGGACTTTGTTATAATTAATAACAATGGTAGAGGCCAATTAGACGAAGAACTAAACATGATTGTCAAAATGAAGCATCGTTATATTGACAACATAAAAGTTGTACACATGCCTTCTAATATTGGATGTGGAGGTGCTTGGAATCTTATTATAAAATGTTACATGAACGCACCGTATTGGATTATTGCAAACGATGATGTGGCGTTTAATTCTGGATTACTAAACGAGATTCATGGTATTATGTCGAGTGATACAGATGTAGGTACGGTACATCCTAATTCAGGTGATTTCGGTCTCGGGGCTTGGGATTTGTTTGCTATGCACGAAAGAACAGTAAAACAGCTTGGACTATTTGATGAGAACACTTATCCTGCATATTGCGAGGACGCAGACTATATAATGAAAATGAAGAACAAAGGTGTTAAATCTATAGTTGGATTAAAACACTCTTATTTGCATGGTACTGGCGAAGCGAAAGACTATTACGAGCACGGAAGACAGACTGAAAAATCAGACCCAAATCTGAAAGTTATTCTTGATAAATCTAACCTTATGAATATTGATTACTTGACAAGAAAGTGGGGTATAGGTTGGAGAAATGTACAACCGAACGGATCGCCCTTTGAAGGTGAAAAAGTTGATATTAGCTATTCATTATATGATTTAGATTTTGTCAGGAGCAAACATACAGGTTTTTAATTTAGTCATAAATAGAGAGTAGTTCAACATGGAAGTAACTACTAAGCGAAACTGTCTGAAGATATAGATTGACAATTGGTATATTTAATTGTATAGTTATAATATGAAAATAGCAATCGTTGACACACTAGGCTTAGCCTATGACGGAGATACACTAACTGTCCGAGGGTTAGGTGGGAGCGAATCTGCAGTAATCCTTATAAGCAAAGAGTTATCTAACTTAGGGTTTGATGTAACAGTTTATAATAACTGTCTTGACAGTCGGGCATCACCTGGTAATTATAACGGAGTGACATACATTGACCACTCTCAGCACTGCCCAACTGTAGAGTATGATATTTTTATAAGTTCGCGCACTACTTTACCATTTCGTACAAGCAACAAATATGAAAAAATAGCAATGCTTGCTAAAAAACGCATATTGTGGATGCACGACACATTTTGCGAAGGTGACAGTGATCTCGAAGCAATGCTAGTACACGGATACATTGACGAAGTATTTACATTATCTGATTTTCACAGCTGGTATGTAACCAGCTGTGACCACGGAAACAAAAGAAATTTTGAAATGCTCAAGCATAAATTCTTTCAAACTAGAAACGGCGCAGTAAAGCATATACCTTTCGTTAACATAAACGCAAAAGATCCTATGCACTTTGTTTATAATGCGAGTGCAACCAAGGGATTAATTCCTCTTGTAAATAATATTTGGCCAAACATTAAAATTGCGTTACCATCTGCACACTTAACATGCATTGGGGGATTTTACAGACATCGAGATAATGCCCAGCCCGACGCGCAAGAATTAATGGTCAATAAGCTAATAGAATTAGCACCCAACGGCGTAACTTTTACTGGGGTAATACCCCAGTTTGAGATTGCAGAAATTTTAGCAAACGCATCAATGATGCTGTACCCAACGGCGTTCCCTGAAACATTTGGCATTTCTTCTTTGGAAAGTTTATTATATAATACTCCTATAATAACAAACACATTTGGGGCACTAGAAGAAACTGCAATTGACACAGCATGCTATAAAATACCATACTCGTCGACTAATAATGCACTTTTTAACAACATTAATGAAACCGAGCAAGCGATGAAATTTGTTAAAACCGTTGTAGACGCAGTTAGGAACCCTTACTTATTACAACAAAAACAAAACTATTGCAATGTAGTAGACGACGTGTACAGCTGGCGCACGGTTGCTATACAGTGGAAACAACATTTTTACAACATTCTTGGAGAATTTCTTGATGTAGAAACTTATCATCAAGCCGACGAAATTAATCAATCTGTGACACGAATATACGGCCGTCGATTTAACAATAAGGAAGATAGAAAAAAGTATATATCATACAATCATCAACGTAATGTTGTAGTCGTAAGTCCTGTTAGGAATGCACAAGACTATATCAGAAATCACTGCTTGTCAGTGTGGACACAGGACTATACCAACTGGCAACACTATATAACAGATGACAATAGCAACGATGATACTACAAAAATTATTCAAGAAGAATTAGCAAAGCAACCACAAGAAATTCAAGATCGTGTCACGGTAACGCTAAACGATCATCGCAAAGGCGCAGCAAATAATCAAGTAGATGTGTTTAATATTGCAGCAGACGACGATATTATTATGTTGCTCGACGGAGATGATTGGCTAGTTAACAATCCGACTATCTTTCATATGTACAACAATCTCTACAGCAAAGGTCACGATTTTACGTACGGGTCGATGCAAAGTTTAGCAGACGACATTCCTTTAATTGCACAGGATTATCCACCGGATGTAATACAAGATAAAACATATAGATCTTGTAAATTTAATTGGGGAATACCCTACACTCATCTAAGAACAGTTAGCGGAAAACTAGCTCGCAAGTTTGATACCAGTGTAGTAAAAGACTCCAGTGGAGAGTTCATGAAGTCGGGCGCCGATAATCCTATGTTCTACAAAATGATCGAAGATAGTACAAATCCAAAAGCTATAAAAGAAATAATAGTTAACTACAATGACATTAATCCTCTCAACGACTACAAGGTAAATGCAGTAGAACAAACACTAAATTCAGAAAGATCGTATATGACTAATAAAAAAATACTAATTGGAATTCCGACTAACAAATATATAGAACCGGAAACGATGAAGTCAGTATATGACTTAATAGTGCCCGACGGTTATGAAACAGAATTTCAATTTTTTTACGGATATCAAATAGATCAAATAAGAAACCTTATTGGTAAATGGGCTAAAAACTATGATTATTTGTTTTCTGTAGATAGCGATATTGTATTACAGCCTGATACATTAGTTAAAATGTTAAAAGCTGACAAAGATGTTATTAGCGGGTTGTATATTCAGCGAATTCCTGACACTCATACACTTGAGGTGTACATGGATTCTGGAAACGGCGGCTGCACAAATATTCCAATTACTGCTATACAAGGAAAAGGAATAGTAGAGATTGCAGGGTGTGGCATGGGATGTGTTCTTATTAATAGTAATGTGTTTAGACAACTTGAATATCCACATTTTTATTATCAATCAGCATTGGATCACAAAGACACAATATCCGAAGACATTTACTTCTGCAAAAAAGCTCGCGCGCACGGATTTACTATATGGGCAGATGAATCTATTCGCTGCGATCATATCGGAAATACTAAATTTGTTGTAACTTCTGATAAAGAAGAAATACCACATTTGCAGAGCGTAGCAGATCGAGATCTTTTACCAGCACTTCATGTAGAGTATCTAAAAAAAATAAACAGCAATCCTAAGGTAATTTACGACATCGGAGCATGTGTGTTACATTGGACTCGTCATGCTAGTAGTATCTGGCCAGAAGCAGAATTTTGCTTAGTTGATGCTACTATGTCAGTTCAGCCGTTTCTTGAAACTTCGGGACACAAATGGAAAATAGCAGTGTTATCAGACTCTGATAACAAAGAGGTTGAGTTTTATGAAAATAGTAATGATCCAGGTGGAAATTCTTACTATTTAGAAAACACCGAAGCATATAACAATAGTCATAAAACCAACAGGACAGGATATACACTAGATTATATTGCTAAACAGAATAATTGGCCGTTACCAGATATGATTAAGTTAGATGTTCAAGGAGCCGAATTGGATGTACTCAGAGGTAGTACTTGTGTGTTGGCTAATGTTACTGACATTATCCTTGAAGCGCAGCACGTAGATTATAACAAAGGGGCGCCGAAATCACCTGAAGTAATTGAATACCTGCAATCAATTGGATTTGAATTAGTTTCTAATTTTATTAATACCGATGTCGATGGAGATTATCATTTTAAAAAGTCTATTTAAAATATAACTATTTTTAAGAAATTAAGTCAATTAACTTAAACACAGTTTCGAGTTTCTGTTTGTTAGTCTTGCTTCTTAGTGTGTTAGCAAGTCCTTGGTGAAGCGGCTTTGGCCACTTTCCAAAAGTAACCCATGCATACCCGTCATGTTCGTCATTTAGTACAGGAATGAACTCGTGGTTTGTTACACACAAGTATGTATGAAAGCTAAAATGTTCGTCGTTGCTAACAAATGTTTCTAAGGGAATAGTTTTCTTAATGTCTGGAATAGTTCCAATTTCTTCTTGAATTTCTCTTCGCAGACCTTCCCACGGAGTTTCTTTTTCCTCGTTGGTGCCACCAACTAGCCCCCAAACATTATTTTGTTTACTTTGAGTTCTGTGGAGTAATAAAAATCTATTGGTGTCTAATGTGTAGAACAGGGCACCAGAGCATACAATCTTTTTCATACTAATAGTTAGCCATCTAAGTACAGCATCCAGGTTCCTCCTGAATATTCGCCTTCAAAGGATTTAATCCATCCCTTGGGTGTCCACTTGTACTGTACGCCAGTATTGAGGTTGCTGGTGTATATTGTATCAGTTGCAGTACTTGCATCAAAAATAACGGACCACTGTGTTCCACTCCATTCGATAATATCACCTTCGTCTGCTACAAAGTCTGTGTTGTCGGCGTTCTTCCATGCGTCGGCACCATCTGTGTTTATAGTGTTGCCGATGTTGTCGAGTATTAGTAATCTCAATCCTGGAACCAGTCTGTCAACAGGACTCCATCTCAACGGGTCAATAATAAAATCAACTGTTGTCCAACTTGATGGATTTCTTGCTGGGCCTTCTAGCACAGTATTTGACGGGATAGTGTCGGTATCCCACGAAATGTTTAATATTGTTTCGTCATTGCTGTCAATGGTAACATAGCCGATTATATACAGTCCTTGCTCGGCCTTTTTAATTCTAATTTGGCTGATAGTTGCCTGATATGTTCCAGGCTGCACATCCATCAACGACTTCCATGACACTGTTCCTATGACAGTTCCTTTGACAAGCTTGGCAGTGTTGTTTATTACATATATTCCATAGTCTTTATATGTTGTACTTAACACAAGTGACGCGCCAGGTCCGGCGGCAAGGCTACGCCGGGTTTTGATATCAACTAGTCCGCTGCCAACATTAGGAAATTCTTCCTTGTCAACAGTAGGCGTATTGTTTCCGGTACTGTCTGATACACTTGATTTTTCCGTCAAACCCGGCGAACTAAACCTAGGTGTGTCAAGGTCAAGGTCAAGGTCAGGGGCGAGGTCAAGGTCAAGGTTGATGTTGTTGCTTTCTGTCAAAATGCTTGTAATAATGTTGGTAACAACACCAAGTCTTTTGACTTTGGCTGGCGCCGAAATATATATAGGTGTACTAAAGTTTAATGTAGCAATGTCAATTTCGCTGTCGGTTCCTACTGGAATAGTTCTGTTGCTAAACTCGACCTTGTCTAAATTAACAACGCTCAAACTTGTCCAATCTAAATAGTTGTCAGAAGTTTGTATTTCTAAACTTGGATTAAACAGCATTAGTATCTGTTCTAAAATTTGCAGTTTTTGATCAGTGTTGCTTGACCAAATGTCCACGTTTAGCGTCATTGTGTACGGTGTTGGCATAAGCCGTTCAATTGTGTAGTTTTTGCCTTGTGTGTTTAGGTATTCATTCCCGTCAACGTCAAATGCCTGTTCTCGAATGTTTACTTTACTTACGAAACTAGAATCACTGGTTCTAGTACGGTCGATGTCCAGCCCTGTAATGTACACGCTCATACGCGGAACACTGATTAGTTTATTTTCACTGTTTTCTTTTATGATCGATGCAACCTGACGAGTCATATCGCCGTACATAACAGGAATCTGTTTTATGTCGCCACTGCCATTTTTCCAATGGAAATTGCTCATCAAGCGTATTACCTGAGTAATATATCTTTTTACTTGGCCGTCGTAAAAATGTTGTATGTTATTTCTCCTGTATGACTAAATGAAAGTGCATTAGTCGTCTGCTTTTGGTCTAAGCGCATTTGAAAGGCTTTGCCGTTCTTCAACACTTTCTCCGCCAATGCTGTTAATAGTTGTATTGTTGACAAACGAAGACTTCTGAGTTTGTCTATCGTTGGTATTTGTCAAAGTGTGTCTTACATTGTCTTCTATCTTTGACCATGCTGTGCCGTTGAATCTATATAATCTGTTTGGCATAAAATCGGTGCGTAAAATATAATCACCTTCTGTGCCATTTGTAGGGAATTCTCCGCCTACACCAAAGTATTCTCCGTTTGGCGGCAACCCGTCTCCTAGTAGATATCCGCAGTATCCTGATCTTTCTGGAGACATGCTTATTCTATCTGCTAGTATATTAGAGCTAACATTGATGTCAGACGAGTCAACAGTAACTAGTTCGGGCTTGCCGTCCGCATCAACTTGTAAAGTATAAAAGTGGCTGGTGTCGTATCCACTTAGCTTTGCATCGGTTTCGGCCTGACCGATGATTGCATTATTGATTTGCATATCGGTTTCGTATGTGCTTAATACGTCGCCGAGGGTTTCGGTAGTACCTTCGCCGGTTGGCATGTTAAGAATATCTTCGTATTCCTGACTGGCTGTAATTTGCTTTAGTTTGAGTCTATAAAGATGTGGATACCAAGTTTGGCTGTATCCTTCGCTTGCTCTTGTAACTTCCTCAACGACATAGAATCTCTTTAATGCCACCGAAAAGTCGTTTAGCGCATACTCATCTTCGAGGTGAGGAAGTTCTACAACATCGCCTGCAATAATTTTTCGTCCAATTGTTTTTACAGAACCGTTAATGTGAACAGTTAGATAAAGAATATCATTTGACAAAAACAAACCAAATTGACTTAAATTAAAATCATTGTCTGACACATTGTATACAGCCCTTATTTTGTAAACATCAGTATCATACTTTCGATCTCTGTTTTCCAAGAAAACAAAATCTTGAATATTAAACGGACTGTTGGTGCTGTACTGCGGTGTTCCGGGCGTAGCACTTGCATCTGTAGGATTCTTTGGTCCTAGATATTTGTAGATGTGCAAGTCAGTGCCGCCGATTGCAAATTGCTCATAGATAATCCTATCTAGAAATTCGTAGTCTTTGGTTTTTTCGGGTCTAAATAAACTGAGTCTTGGCATACAGATATTTATCGTATAAATACTATAGGAGACAAAAATGGCCGATAATGATTTAACAACACAAAAACAAGAAATATTTGATTACGTTTATGACATGCTCGGCGGAGGCATGGTTGACGTTGAACTAGAACCGAGAAATTATAACAGCGCATTAACTAGGGCACTGGCACGATACAGACAAAAGTCCGATCACAGTGTCGAAGAAAGTTATGTTTCTTTGCAATTTGTTGAAGACCAAAACGAATATATTATGCCACGTGAAATAATGGAAGTTAGACAGATATTTAGAAGAAGTGTGGGCGCACGTAGCGGCGGCGGCGATGGAACCGGCGTGTTTGATCCGTTTAATTTGGCGTACACCAACACCTACTTGATGGCAGGATCGGGAATGGGCGGACTTGCGACTTATGAATTGTTTTCACAGAAGCAGGAATTGCTTGCACGCATGTTTGGCGGCAACATAGAATTTAAATGGAACAATACAACAAAGAAACTAACCATTCTTACCCGGCCCAGGGGAGATGAAACGGTTCTGATATATGTTTACAATCATCGCCCTGACAGTCAGCTGTTGCTAGACTACTTGGCTAATCAGTGGATTAAGGATTATACACTAGCCACTTGCAAGTACATGCTAGGTGAAGCGCGCGAAAAATTTGCTACTATTGCTGGTCCGCAAGGCGGAACAAGTCTCAATGGAGGAAGCTTGAAGGCCGAAGCCCAAGCAGAAATGGAAAAACTAGACGCCGAGGCAAGCCTGGCAGTGTCGGGCGGTAAGGGATATTCCTTTGTAATCGGTTAAATAACATTTTTGGTTGACATTATCTTGATAATACTTTATTATATAAAGAAAGGATCAAAATGACGCTACCTAAGTTATTAGTTATAGGCCACGGAAGACATGGCAAAGACACAGTTTGTGAAATATTAGAACAACAGTACGGGTTTAGTTTTCAGAGTAGTTCAAGATTCTGTTCAAAACTTTTTATATACAACGACCTAAAGGACAAGTACGGATATGCTGATGAGGAAGAGTGTTACAATAACCGCCATGCTCACAGAGCAGAATGGTATAATTTTATCTGCAATTATAATGTTCCTGATGCAGCGCGCCTAGGCCGAGATATATTCAAACAACACGATATATATTGTGGACTGCGCAACAAGAAAGAATTCTTTGCAATGCAGAACACAGGAGTGTTCGATTGTGCTATCTGGGTAGATCGGTCTGACCACCTCCTTTTGGAAAATAGGTCAAGTATGACATTGGAACAGTGGATGGCCGACTTCACTATTGATAACAATGGCACACTCGAGGAACTGGAATTTAACGTTGCTCAACTAATGAAACATCTAATTAACTGCTAGTTTAATTGGGTTAAAACCGTTTTTTATCTACAGATCTGCTAAATAATATTAACAACAGATCCATAGGAGAAAAATACAATGGCATTAGTATCACCGGGCGTTCAAGTTTCAGTTATCGACGAGAGTTTTTATACTCCATCAGAACCGGGTACAACCCCAATAATTTTTATAGCAACAACTGAAAACAAACCAAATCCAGGAAAAACTGGAATTGCACCGGGAACATTAGCATCAAACGCCGAAAAAGTTTATCTGGTAAGTTCGCAAAGAGAACTTTCGGAAACATTCGGAGACGCAAAATTTTATACAGATTTAAACAATAACCCAATACACGGCGGCGAGCAAAACGAATACGGTCTACAAGCTGCTTATTCATTCCTAGGTGTTTCAAATAGAGCATACGTGGTAAGAGCAGATATTGATCTTGCAGCACTGGACGCAAGTGCAGAAGAAACTGCTGGCAAGCCGACCAATGGCGCATATTGGTTTGCCACCAATGATACAAACTACGGAATCTTTGAATGGAATGCTGCTCCTGCAACTGCAACCAACGGACAGAGTTTTTCAAACAAAGTTCCGTTGGTGATCACAGACACTACCAAAGTTGTTAACTTTGCTGGCCAGGACTTTGCTCCAAAAGGCAGTGTCGGTGCAATTGGCGATTATATTATTGTAGCAGTTACAACAGTCAACAAGCTATGGTACAAAGCAGCAAGCGGTATATGGCACGAAGTTGGATCATCTAGCTGGGTTGGCAGCATTCCGGCAGTTACTAGTACTGCCAATGTTACTAGTGTCGTTGACAGCACAACTTTTACTATCAATGGCACCGACGTTCCGGTAAACGGAACAGTAGTTGCTGACTTTGTTAATGATGTCAGTGCCCTTGCAAATATATCAGCCACGCTTGTAAACGGTAGAATTACAATCTCAGTTGCCGGTGCCCCTGGCGCCGATCTTACAATTGCCGGAGATACCGCATTGTTAACTGCAATCGGAATACCAGCAGGTACATACAAATTACCAAGATTAACAATTGCACCTCATACACAGGTTCCTCAGTACAAAACAGGCAGCAGCGACGTTGCCCCAAGTGGCAGCTTATGGATAAAAACAACATCGCCTAACCTTGGTGCAAACTGGAACGTTAAAGTTTACAATTCATCAACTGATGCATGGGCACAGGTGCCTGCACCAATTTACGCAACAAATCATGCAGCATTATTTGCACTTGACCAAACTGGAGGCGGCACAAATATTTCTGAGGGTAGTTTGTATATTCAAAGCAATGTTGCAGAAGATACTAGTCCTATTGGATCATTTAAAATTTATCGCAGAAACGGCACAGGACCGGTGTCGATTGTCAGCGCCAAGGTAACAACGCAGGTTACTACAGCAACATATACATTTGAAATACAAGAAAGTGTAATTGGATCAGCAAGTTTGTCCGGTATAACATCTGTGGAATTTGATGCCACAGGCGCCGTCACCGACGCAGAAGCAATTGCAAGCGCAATAAACACAGCAGGATTAACCCACGTTATTGCAAGTGTTGATAGTCAAAACCGTGTGGTAATCAGTCACAACACCGGCGGCGAAATCCGTATAGTTGACACCGACGGTGGAATATCTAAAATATTTACAGTGTTTGCCGCTGGTGCACCAGCATCAACTACCAACTTGTATCATGTTCCAGGAACCGACGGTTCTGGCATAGCCGAGTACATGGTATCATATTGGAAGGTTTTGAACAGCACTGCAAGTATAGGAGAACCGACTACAACTCCCGCAGACGGCGCACTCTGGTATAGTAGTATCATTGACGAAGTTGATATAATGTATCACGACGGAAATAAATGGGTTGGTTATGCAGACGTAAATGCAGTCCCAGGAGCAAACCCATCTGGGCCAATGGTTGCAGCATCTGCTCCGACGTTACAAGCAGACAACTCTGCATTAGTCGAAGGAGATATTTGGATCTCTACTGCTGACATCGAAAACTTTCCAACAATTTATAAACGTACTGCTGGCAAGTGGGAACTGGTTGACAAAACTGATCAAACCAGTGAAACTGGCATATTATTTGCAGACGCACGTTATAATACAGGCGGCGCAAACAGTGATGTTGCAGGGGATATTGGTGAAATGATGTCAAGTGATTATCTAGATCCAGATGCACCGGATCCTGCACTTTACCCACGAGGCATGTTGCTGTGGAACCTGCGTAGAAGCGGATTTAATGTAAAGCGTTTTGAAAGAGACTATATTGATATTAATGACTTGAACACTAGGTTCAACGACGAATCAATGAATGGCTACGCTCCTAACCGATGGGTTACCGAAAGTGCTAACAATGCAGATGGATCGGGAAGTTTTGGACGTATTGCACAGCGCAAGGTAATTGTACAAAAACTACAATCTGTGGTCAATAGCAGTGACGATGCACGTGATGATGAATCGCGTATCTTTAACTTGATTTCAACACCAGGATATCCAGAATTAATTGGCGAAATGGTCAACTTAAACTTTGATAGAGGATTAACATCTTTTGTCATTGGTGACAGTCCATTAAGACTAAAACCAAATACAACAGAGCTCAACAACTGGGCAACAAACGTTAACCTAGCAGTTGAAGACAATGACAATGGCTTGGTAAGCAGAGACGAATACCTGGGTGTTTATTACCCTGCAGGATTCACAAGCGACAACGCAGGCAACAACATTGTTGTCCCAGCAAGTCACATGGCACTAAGAACAATTGCACTCAGCGATCAAGTTTCGTATCCGTGGTTTGCACCAGCAGGAACACGCCGTGGTGGTGTAACCAACGCAACAGCAGCAGGTTATATCAGCAGCGAAGGTGAATTTGTAAGCATTGCACTAAACGAAGGACAACGAAGCACATTGCAACTAAACAATGTTAATCCAATTACTTTCTTAAATGGAGCAGGACTTGTTATATTTGGTCAGAAGACTCGTGCAAGAAATGCAAGTTCGTTGGATAGAGTCAATGTTGCCAGACTGGTAATATACTTACGTAGCCAGTTGAAGATGGTTGCAAAGCCATACATCTACGAACCAAACGACAAAATCACACGTGACGAACTCAAGCAGCAAGTCGAAAGCTTGATGATTGAATTAGTTAGTTTACGAGCATTATATGACTTCCTTGTAGTATGTGACGAATCAAACAACACACCTTCAAGGATTGATAGGAATGAACTTTATGTTGATATTGCAATCGAACCAGTTAAGGCAGTTGAATTTATTTATATTCCGTTGCGCTTGAAGAACACAGGCGAAATTTCAGGTCTATAAAATAGTACAAAGACAAAGGCGGCTCTATGCCGCCTTTGTCTTTGACCAAATCCATTTACTACTACCACAATCGTATATTCTTAGGTAGCCTTGCGATTCTCTTAATTCTCTTTCAGATAATATAGAACCTGTTGGCTTACGTAACGAATATCTATGATACCTTTGATTTTCATTGTTACAAAAATACCAATAATTAGGAACTGATGTCGAAGCATACTTAAATCCAATTTTACTATACACACTACTAGATGTTTCCCACCTCCTATCACTAAAACTAATTACAGTTTCGGGATCATAATTGTTAATAAACCATTTAAACAATCTTCCAGCTGCGCCTGTAACTTGCGTGTTAATTAAAGAACAAAATCTATTTAACTCCCATCCTTTAATACCCTTCGAAATGTCTCCATTTAAAAAGGTCATTACACTAACAAGTTGACTGTTATAGTACAATCCAACTCTAACATTTGATCTTCCTACTCCTTGAATATGATTTTGTTTTATAAACGTGTTAGCTGTAGATGCATCAATTTCTTTGATTATGCATTTTCTCGCATAAATTTTATTTTCAATTTTACCTAGCCTCATTAACAATCTTGATTTAACAATATCTATATTGTTGACCCATTCATCTTCAAATATATGAATTAAATCAACTCCTTTGTCCTCGGCTTGTAGTTTTTTATTTAAATGATACTTGTTGTCTTTGTATACTTCACTATGCCAGTATAGACCATTGTATTCTATTGCTAAACTATGATTAGGAATAAATATATCTAATTCTTTCGGAGATATGATCGAACGATTGTTGGTTTCAATTTGTACATATTTTGATAAAAACTCAGCTAATTCTTTTTCCTGATTACTGGTTCCGGTCTGTAACGGATAACAAACATTGCACATTTCTTGAGTAATCTTACTTGTAGTAGCGTATTGTCGAGATCGTGTAAATTTGTTATTACACAAATTACACTTAATATGTAATAAGTTGTCTATAACTGAAATTAACGTATACCCGTTGTCAGCAAGCCTGGCAGATGCATCTTTGATACTGTTGTTTTTTTTTAATAATGCTGTTTTTTTGGAACTATTGGAAATCTTTTCTTTTGATTCACTTGAATGAGTTTTTCCTTTAAAGAATGCAATGTTGTATCCATTTTTAATTTTAGTTTCGATTGACTTTAATGCTTGTTCTTTGGATATAACTTGCGTTGCTCTCTTTTCTTTAATTTTATTTTTAGTTTCCATAGATCGTGAAGTTCCTTTAACAGGATGACTGTCAGTTTCTCGCCAATAAATATTACGCTCAACTGCTTTTGCAGAAAGTATTTCTTTTTGTTTCTGGCTCATTGACTTGTTCTTGTTATGTGGAATATTTCCTTTGTTAGATTGAGAGATCTTATCTTTGGATTCTGATGACATTTTATTGTTAAAGTTAGGATTTCTTTTTCCAGAATTTTGAAGTTTTTTTAGCTCTTTATATTCTGGAGATGCTACTTCTCCATATTTCTTTTTATAATCAATTGTCGATATTCCGTGAGATTTTAAATGCTTCCATGTTATTATACTTGAAAACTCTTGCAAGCAAATTTTACACCTAATCATATGTTGATATCCTTATTCAGTCAACTAACATATTTATGTAACTTTTTATGAAAATTTTTAAATATGATTAACAATTAATATGCAAAATGAAATATAACCCTCTAAATGATAAATACTTGTAATAAGGAGTTAATAATAAATGGCAATATCATCATTAACAAAACTATCAGTGCCTCTGGCAACAAACGACAGTGCAAGCGCACAGGGCTTGCTTATGCCCAAGCTGCAATATCGTTTCCGTGTAACACTCGAAGGTTTTGGAACCAGTACACCTAGCACAGAGTTAACCAAACAGGTTATTGATGTAACTAGGCCAAACCTTACTTTTGAAAACATGGTACTTGATGTTTATAACTCAAAGGTAAACTTGGCAGGCAAGCATACTTGGAACCCAATCACGCTTAACTTGCGCGAAGACGTGAACAACAACGTTCAAAAACTAGTTGGCGAACAACTACAACAACAGTTTGATTTTATGGAACAGGCTAGTGCGGTATCTGGACAAGATTATAAGTTCTTAACTAGAATTGAAATCCTAGACGGCGGCAACGGCGCGTTTGTCCCAGTTGTACTTGAAACATGGGAAGTATACGGTTGCTACGTCAGCGAAGCAAACTACAACACACTTGCTTATTCAAACAGCGAACCTGTAACAGTTTCTCTAACAATGCAGTACGACAACGCAATTCAAGTCGACGGCAGCGGCGGAGCAGCAGGAGTCGGCACATTAGTAGGTAGACCTGGCGGATCTCTTTCAACTGGTACTTAATCTAACCAACACATAATTGCTTAGAAAAGGAGAACAACTTGTTCTCCTTTTCTATTATGTACGCATAGAATTATATAAGATAAATATTAGTATGAATAACTTTGACAATCTTACGGTAAAAGACTACGCACATGCTTCAAAATTATATGTCTCTGGTGACATGCGTCTTGCTCCGAAGTTTAAACATTTATACCATGTTGTATTCAATGTTAATTCACAAGCAAAATTACAATCACCATTGTTATCCGGAGTTGACGCGTCAGAAGTAAACATATTAGCAAAGAGTGTTGAGTTGCCGAGATACAATTTGCAGACAGCTTCGCTTAATCAATACAACAGAAAAAAGATTGTGCAAACTGGCATCCAGTATGTGCCAATTAATTTAGAATTTCACGACGACAATGCTGGACTAACCAGTCTGTTTTGGGAAGCGTATTTTAGGTATTATTATACCGATAGCAGCTATACTTCTCGTGATGCATCGGGTGCTCCTAATTCAACAACAGAAGCTTATCAAAAAGTTGCAAATGGGCTCAATAGAGGTTATGGCAACAGCGAAACACAGAACTTTAGATACGGACTGGATCGTCCAAACAAGTCACAGAACTTTCTTAACAGTATTCAAGTGTATCAATTACATCCGCAAAACGGAAGATCTACATTTACCAGCTTTACATTGGTTAATCCGTATATTGAATCGCTGGTGCATGATACAATGCGGCAAGAAGGTTCCGAATTTTCAGTCAACAGAATGTCAATTAACTACGAATCTGTGCAGTACGGAAGAGGACAAACAAGTGTTGATTCTGCGCCGCAAGGATTCGGTACACCACAACATTACGATACATATCCGTCACCGTTGCATACAACACCTGGCCCAGAATCATCAATACTTGGCGCTGCCAATAGCGTAACGGAATTAAACCGCCGCGGCAGAAACAGCACAGCGTCTGAAATTCAACGTAGATTCTATCTAGGCATCAAGGACCAGCCACTGCCCGGCGCCCCACCCACTTCGACACCTGCAAGACAATTTGGCGCGTATTCGTTTGCCAATATACCACTAGTAGGTAGTGAGACTATAGCAGAAGCAAAGAGATTTTAATGTCAACAATTGGAAATTCACAACAACCTGCAGACAGTGCAGACAAGACGCGCTTACTGTTTGACAGATATTTTACACAACAATTATCGTATCCGAGCAACCAAGTTAACGCAGTAGTAGGGTTTTTTGAAAAAAGAGGATTTGACGAACTTGCATCAACTAGTGTCACAGGTGTACTATTACAACAAGCAAAGATTGATGGAACAAACGTGTTCGAGCTACTGGACAGCTTAAAAGGGTTTGACAAGGTAAAATTGAGCAACTTGGTAACGGCTGTGTTAAATGCTAATCGTAGTAAAGTTAGCAAACTTGGATACCGAGAGTCTCCTAACCTAGACAATCTCGAAGCAAGAAACATTGTTGTCTAATGGCAAAATATGCACAAGGCAAATACACTATTAAAAATCCTGATAAATACGTAGGTAAAAATTCTCCTACGTTTCGAAGTGGATGGGAATTTGCCTTTATGAAGTTTTGCGATGAGAATCCACATGTGACTAGCTGGGCAAGTGAAGCTATACGTATTCCTTATAAAAATCCGTTCACAGGAAAAAACACAATATATGTACCTGATTTTTTCATAGCATATACTGATGCAAAAGGGAAGCAACATGCAGAGCTAATTGAAGTAAAGCCTGCAAATCAACAAATTAAAGAAAAAGCAAAAAGTCAAGTGCAGCAAGCACATTGGGTGTTGAATCAGGCCAAGTGGGAAGCTGCAAGAGCTTGGTGCAAACAAAGCGGCTTGGTATTTAGAGTAGTAAATGAACACGACATGTTTCACAATGGAACTAGAAAATAATTGCTAAATAATAGTAGTATATTATAGGATATGGTTATGACAAAAAAATTAGAGGATTTGCTGGGATTACCGAGTTCAAAAGAAGTAATCAAAAAGGCCAAAAAGCAAGAACACGACCAAGTAACTTATAAAATAGACCAACAGGCAAAAACCTTTAGAGACATTGAAGAATTTGACAAGATCAGTCTAGCGTTGCCTGCAGTAAAAGGGCTTGGCGAACTAGCAGATACTGAATTAAATGAAGTTTCAGAAAAAGCAATGGCAGCTTATGATGATTTAATGGACTTGGGTATGAATGTCGAAGCACGTTATAGCGGCAGGATATTTGAAGTTGCAGGCAATATGCTAAAGACAAATCTTGATGCAAAAGTAGCCAAATTAGACAAAAAACTAAAAATGGTAGAATTGCAGCTTAAAAAAGAAAAGATGGACAACGACAGTAATGTCACCCCTGATGGATTTACCGAAGGCGAGGGTTATGTTGTAACAGACAGAAACAGCTTACTTGAGCGTCTCAAAGGTCTTAACAAAGATAAATAATAAGTAATAGGACCCTAAAATGAAAACTTTAAAACAACTTTTATCAGAATCAAAAAAGACGTATCCGTTTAAGATTGGTATTGCAGGAGAATTAACCAACGACTTTGAAAATACCCTCAAAGATGCTCTTGGAAAGTTCGGTCTTGAATCGTTAAGTGCCGTTAAAAAAACACCAATTCAGTCACATCCGTTAGATTTTCCAAAGCTGGAAAATATGGAAGTAGCATACTGGGATGCAATTTTAAATTACCCAACAACTGACGAAGTTCTAAGACAATATTTAGGAAACTTTTGCACTATACATGATTCTAACATCATGGTACGAAACGCACTTGGTCCAGTTAACAGACAAGAACAACCAGATGGTGACGATTCACCGTATGAAGCTCTAATAACCAAAGAGGAACTTGATTGCGATTCTGCACAAGATTCAGTCGGTGATAGCCGTGTTATGGAATTATTAAAAGAGCTGGAAAAAGCCCGTAATGAACGCAACATAGGCGACAGCGGATTTAGCATCGAAGAACCAAAAATTGAAGCTGAAAACAACAAAAGTGTGATAGGAAAATAACATGGACAACAACGAAGATATGAGAAGAATTCTAGCAGGCTTTAACAAGCTCTCAACTAGAAAAAATATAAGCGAATCTAGATCAATATACGAATGCCCGCCAGATGCCGATATGGGTGCCCCAGCAGAATCGGCCAGTGGCCAAATTAGCATCACCGGGGATGTAGGTGCAATTAGCGCTATGATATCAAAGTTAGCAAGCATTGAATCAAACGGTACTACAAGAAACTTATCAACTGTGGACAATCCGGCAATTCCTGGAGTAGACAGCAATCCGTTTGATAGAGATTCCGATGAAGGCCTTCTTGGTACTGTAGCAGGTAGCGCACTAGGTGCAGCAGGCGGCGCGGCACTAGCAGGGCCAATTGGCGGCGCCGTTGGGGGCGCAGCAGGCGGCGCAATCGGCGACAAGATAACCGACGAGTATGCCAATGAACCCGAAGAAGATTATCGTGACACTGACTACATGATCAAAGACCTTGCTGGAGGTCTTAATCGTGAAAAAGGTGCATATGCAGATGCAGAAGATGGCGACAATCCAATGGCAGTTACCGAAAAGTATACACCTGAGAAGTCCGGCGAGTTCTTTGACGACGATCTTGACTTAACAATTAGCTGGGTTTACGATGATGAATCATACGACGAAATTGAAATATCTGCCTTTGACAAAAACGACAACGAAATTGATCTAGATGACAAGCAAACACGTAATTATCAAGAAATGATCAGAGACGAGATGCAGCGCAACGCAGATGATTACGGCGATCACAAAATGCACCAACGGCAAGACGACCGCGATGCTATGGAGTCGAGGAAAATGGCTGTTGAAGATATCAAAGCTCGCCTTTACAAAGCTCTTTCAGAAGCAAAGCCAGACTTCCTTGATATGGACAAAGATGGCGACAAAAAAGAGCCGATGAAAAAAGCAATTAAAGATAAAAAAGCCGATCCGTTTGCTAAGAAAACAGATAAGGCTGCAAAGGGAAAGTAACCCATGGCACCATCTACCTTAGACGGCGTATTAATTAAGAAAGCCAACCGTCAGGAAACATTCACTGAACAACAAATTGAACAACTAGTTGGGTGCATGGATCCTGATGTTGGCTATCTTTACTTTGCTAAGATGTTTGCATATATTCAGCATCCCCTTAAGGGAAAGCTGTTGTATGATCCGTATGATTATCAGTTAGGATTGATGCACACGTATCACAACTATCGATTCAACATCAATATGATGCCTAGACAAACTGGTAAGACAACTTGTGCAAGTATCTATCTTGCGTGGTTTGCAATGTTCAAGCCGGATCAGACTATCTTGATTGCAGCACACAAATACACAGGTGCACAGGAAATTATGCAGCGTATCCGGTATGTTTACGAATTGTGTCCTGACCACATTAGAGCCGGAGTAACCAGTTACAACAAAGGCTCAATTGAATTTGAAAACGGCTCGCGTATTATCAGTCAAACAACCACACCTACTACAGGACGTGGTTTGGCTATCTCGCTACTATACTGTTTAGATGGCGATACAACTACTGTCCGAGTTCGTAATAAGCATACACTTATTGAAGAAGATATAACTCTTCGAGATTTGTATATCAGGACACACAACCCTAAAAGAATTATCGGGTGATAAGTTTGCATTTGTATAAATACTGCATGGATATAAAAATACAAGCATTTAAGAAACGAAACCAAAAGCGTAACGCGCATTTGTACGAATCGTCATTACAATCGGGCATAGATTATATATTATGTCCTGTAAGTGACGAACGTCTTAGTATGATCAAGACATCGTACATTGAGCGAGTGTTACATATGAGCGTGGCAGAGTACGATAGACTGCACCCAGGAGTTCGGGGAGTTAGCAATGCACGAAAAGCAAACATCAAAAAAGGACTTAGTACAGTTGACTCTGCTACTGGGCTAACTGCTTACGAAACATCGCAAGTTGCTGCCCAACAAACGCTATCTAAGCTAGACGCCGATGGTATTAGTGGATATAGTAAAAAAGGCCAAAAAACTAGAGCAACGCATATGAGCAATGTTGACGAGTTCGGCCGTAACGGTTATTCGCAATTAGCAACTCTTGCAATTACTAAAGGTAACGCAACAAAAGCAGCCAAGGGTCTTATATTAGATCCGGCGCAGCGTAATGAGTTTTATCGGTATAAGTCAGTTGTAACGTATGTCACTGAACAGCATAGACTAGCAATAACCTCGGGTTATAAAACTGGACTTGCCGGAGTTGAAGGTGCACATCATATAGACCATATATTTTCTATTATGCAAGGATACAAAAACCGTGTTAGTCCGTTGCTTATCGGAAGTATACATAACTTACAAATGCTTCCGTGGAAAGAAAACATATCAAAGCACAGTGCGTGCAGTATTACAATAGATTTGTTGTTAACTAACGCTAGTTATACTATTAATAAATCATTGTACGAGTTTGACGTATTTGCTAAGATGATTAATACCGACATGCAGCATGCGGCACCTGTTAGTGGAGCAAGGTTAGTAAAGGAATTCAATGAAACAAATATACGCACCTAATACAGAATATGAAATATTAACTCCTAACGGGTGGGAAGAATTTGAAGGTATTTTCTTAAATGAAAATGCAAATAAAGAATCTTGTAAAATAACATTTACCGACGGTACTTTCGTTACTGCAACGTTAGAACACCGGTTTTTTATTAACGGTGTAGAAACAAGAGTAAATGATATAATTGTAGGTGACAGGTTAGATTCGCACAATACTATTAAAACTGTGGCAGACCTAACATCTGTAGTTTTAGAAGACACTTATGAAATATTTAATGCAGAAAATCATGTAATAATTGCAAATAATATTAACTCTCATCAATGTGATGAATTCGCATTTGTGCAACCAAACATTGCTGAAGAATTTTGGGCATCAATTTCGCCTACACTAGCAACTGGTGGACGCGCAATTATCACAAGCACACCAAACTCAGATGAAGATACATTTGCTACTATTTGGAAAGATGCCGAAAAGAGATTTGACGAATATGGCGTTGAACAAGAATTAGGCATCAATGGATTCCGTAGTTTTATCTCAGAGTGGCACGATCACCCAGATAGAGACGAAGAGTGGAAAAAAGGTGAGGTTGGCCGAATTGGCGAAGAACGATTCAGGCGCGAGTATGGTTGTGTGAGCGCACCTACAATCATCACCCTCCAGGATATACACGGTAATATATTTGACTCAGAAATAGGCAACCTGTTTAGCACCATTAATAAATAATTGCACAAGAACGATTTAACGGAGAATACTGTGAGCGTCGCAATTTACGTCGAATCAAGATTAGATAATAAGACATACTGCAAAACCAATGGTCAATTCACGCGACATTTAAAAACACATAACTTAACGTATCGAGATTACTACGAAAAGTATACAACTGGAACAAGTCCTAGGTGTATATGCGGAGAGAAACTTTCATTTTATCAACACAAAGAAACTTATGCCAACAGTTGCGGGGATCCTAAGTGCGTAGGAGTAAGTGGGTCGACTACAAAGTCACAGTGGACTGCAACCAAAAAACAAATTGATTCCGCTAACAAAAAGAAGGCAGCAGCATTGCGAACAGATGCACAAAAAGAAAAACAACTTAACAAAGCGCAAGCTACGTTTAAAAAGAAGTACGGAGTTGCGTGGGGATCAAAGTTGGAGAGCCAAAAAGAAAAGTCAAGACAGACCAAGCTAGTAAAATATGGCGACGAAAAATACAACAACAGCAAGCAGGCTAGTTTAAGTAGAGTAAACCGTTCTATTGAAGAAAAGAATAAGAGCAACCAACAAAGGCGGGCTACTAACTTAGAAAGATACGGTGTCGAAAACGTACTATTGTCAGGAACAACAGCTAGCAAGATCAACAAAGGCAACTGTACAATAAAAGACTATACAATGCCAGGCGGCAAGGTTGTAGGTGTACGCGGTCATGAACCTTTTGCTTTGGATATATTATTTAACCAGCTGAAATACAGCGAAGATGACATAATTATACACGACGATTATTCAGACTACGCTATCGAGGTATTTAAGTACGTTGCTGAAAATAGACATCACTTAAAATATTACCCCGATATCTTCATTCCTAAAGAAAATAAAATTATCGAAGTCAAGAGTCAAGAGTCAAGAGTCAATGGTGGTGGAACGGCCATGGCAAGGAAAAGTATAAGAATAGATTGGTTAACAACCTTAAAAAACGCCAAGCTGTTGTAGACAGAGGGTATGACTACGAAGTTTGGATATTTGAGAATAAATATTCGTATAGGACACTAAATGACAAAGACTTTTAAAGAGAACATCAAGGGGTACAAGGTGCTAACACCGGAAGGGTTTCAAGACTTTGCCGGTGTTAGCATGATGGGAATAAAACCGTTGCTCCGAATGGAGTTTGAACAAGGCGCATATGTTGAATGCACCCACGATCACAAATTTTACATAGGCCCGGAAACTTCAAAACAAGCCCAGGACATTGCAATAGGAAACACAGTGGTTACAACCGAAGGCGATATAAAATTACTCAACAAAATAGATCTAGGTTATTCAGAACCGGTTTATGATCTTATAGAAGTCAATGGCGGCCACCGATATTATACAAACAAAATACTCAGCTCGAACTGTGAATTCCTTGTGTTCGACGAGACGCTAATACATTCGATCAAACTTGCTACAATGGAAGGCGAAGCGCCTCTATTAAATATGGGTCATACTCGTTGGTTCAAAAAGCCAAGCTCGAAATACAGTTATGTGGTGTCACTAGATCCTGCTATGGGCACAGGCGGCAACAACGCAGCATTACAAATATATGAAATTCCTACGTATGAACAAGTTGGGGAATGGTGTCACAACGAAACCGGAATCCCTGGCCAGGTTCGTGTATTAAAAGATATCTGCCAATACATTGCTGACGAAACCAAGAGCGGTGGCGACAACATATACTGGAGCGTCGAGAACAATGGATTGGGCGAAGCAGCACTGATTGTAATCAACGATTATGGCGAAGAAAATATACCAGGATTGTTTATCAGTGAACCCATGAGAAAAGGTCATGTAAGAAAGTTTCGTAAAGGATTTAACACCACACATGGCGCAAAAATGACCATCTGCGCAAGATTAAAAACAATGATTGAAAACGATCAACTGTTGTTGCGAAGCAGACCGCTTATATCCGAATTAAAAAATTATGTAAAGTCGAATACCAGTTTTCAAGCAAAGCAAGGACACGGCGACGATTTGGTTAGCGCTACGTTGCTTGCTCTGCGAATGATTACTGTGATCAAAGATTGGGATCCTTCGATTTATAATACCTTTATTCATCTTGAACCCGACGAAGATTATGAGCAGCCGATGCCTATCTTTGTCAGCAGTAGCTTTTGATAAATAATAGTATGAAAAACTTAGATCGCATTGGTGCGGAATTATTCAATAAAATCCGCGGACGTTTCCCCAACGTAACCATCGGCGACAAAGAAGGCAACGTAACAAATATACCAGATGACGCCCGTTATTACGACTTTTCGTACATAAGCAACGGCGAAGACCTTGGTAAAATTAGTGTAAGTCTTGATAATGATACTGGAATTTCTGTTATCACTAGCAAGGACTTGGTAGCCGATCAAGACGAAGCTGTACAAGATGCCTGGTATAACTTTTTAAGAGAAATACGAATGTTTTCTAAAAAGAGATTAATGGCATTTTCGGTGCGTGATATAAACAAAAAACAATTAAACAAAAAAGATTATTACTTTTTAGCAAAAAATCGTTCTGGAGATGATCAGATGTCTGAATCAAAAATGTATGGTACACTGAATACCAGTTATCAAAAAATAGGCAATGCTAGGTTAGCAATCAAGCACTCACAACCCATTAACGTAGAGAGTGTAAATAGCAGAACCCAAAAAATCAAAGCAATTTACGTTGAATCACCATCTGGTGAGAGATTTAAGTATCCATTTAAACACCTAAGTGGCGCCCGCGCAATGGCAATGCATGTTAGCGAAGGTGGTAACGCATACGACGATTTTGGCAAGTATATTTCAGGACTGTCAGAAGAAGCATCCAAACTGCGCAAGTTCAACCAATATATCGGTCGTAGTTCGGTTATGGCTGAAACACTAGGCGGATACAAAGATATTGTTAAGAGCAGAGTCACAGAAGTTAAAAAAGAAATTATAGGCTTGCAAAAAGAATCCTATTACAAGGAAGCAATTGCAAAGTTTACACCGGCATTGATAGAGGATGTGCCAGACGATGTTTCGGAGAACTGGATTGATCAACTTACTATTAAGCAATTTAATGAAGAATTAACAGACATTTTTCCTTACATTTATAGGTTAGTCGGCGAAGCATCAAGGGCCAGAGAAATATCTTATGATGACCTTGTAGCAGAAGCAAAGCCGGACTTCCTTGATGTAGACAAAGATGGCAACAAAAAAGAGCCATTTAAAAAAGCAGTCAAGGACAAAAAGTCCAAAGCCGAGGTTGCAATCGAAAGTGCATTTGACAAGTTAATGGGTCAATGGAGCGAGTCGCCCGACCGCGATGATGAAGTTCCTACCAACGATTCGAACATCAGCAAGGAACAACCTGCAAAAACTCCATTGGGTGAATTCATCCTTAGCTACTTTGACAGAGAGACTAGAAAATTTCCAAAAGGTGAAACAGCAGTATTAACTGCGGTACAAAAAGAATACGGCGACCAGTATGTAAAACCTTCCGCAAAGTTTATACAAAAAGTGGAAAGCACCGACTTTACCCATGCGCAACAACACGCACCGGTACAAGAACAACCACAACAACACACACAGGCAGACGACACAGCAAGGCTAAGACGGCTATCCGGAATGTAATTTTCTTTAGGATTAATTAAAATAAAGATAGACAGGATAAATAAAATAGTGTAGTATAATACTTGTGCTACACTACAAACAGGCACACGATTAAGAACAAATAAAGACACATAGGCAATAGCATTAACAGGAGGCATCACTATGGCATCACTAGCAGAAATTAGAGCTAAACTAAAAGAACAAGAATCTCGCGCAGGTGGAAATAAAACCGGGGGCGATAACGCAATTTACCCATTTTGGAATATGAACGAAGGTGATACTTCTACTATCAGATTCCTACCAGACGGTAATGCAGACAACACATTTTTCTGGACAGAACGTTTGATGATTAAGCTTCCGTTTGCAGGCATCAAAGGAGAAACTGATTCTCGCCCTGTGCAGGTACAAGTTCCGTGCATGGAAATGTATAACGAAAGTTGCCCGATACTTGCAGAAGTACGCGCTTGGTTCAAAGACCCAAGTTTAGAAGACATGGGCAGAAAGTATTGGAAAAAGCGTTCGTACATTTTCCAAGGCTTGGTAACAGACAGTGCACTAAAAGAAGATAATACACCCGAGAACCCAGTTCGCAGATTTATTATCGGTCCCCAGATCTTTAAGATCATCAAAGCAGCACTCATGGATCCAGACATGGAAGAACTACCAACAGATTATGCTGGTGGGGTGGACTTCCGCCTAACCAAGTCCAGCAAGGGCGGCTATGCAGACTATTCAACTTCAAATTGGGCACGTAGAGACCGCCCCCTTGCTGACGAAGAATTGGCTGCTGTAACAGAAAATGGATTGCTAGATCTAAGTGACTTCCTTCCTAAGAAGCCATCGGAAATTGAAGTTAAGGTATTGACTGAAATGTTCGAAGCAAGTGTTGATGGAGAACCATATGATCCGGATCGTTGGGGCCAATACTTCCGCCCTGCCGGCATGTCACAGCGCACAGGTGATCCAAAAGCTTCGTCAGCTACTCCAGCAGCTACTCCAGCAGCTAAGACCGAAGACGTTCCATCCAAGTCTAACGCTGAAGTAGCACAAGAATCAGCACCTGCTCCTGCTCCGGCAGAAAACGCAGGCGGTGCACAGGATATCCTTGCAATGATTCGATCACGTCAAAACACATAAAATTAAATAACAGCCCTGTCTACTGAAATATTCAAGGCTGTTATTCTTTGGCTTAATAGGAGAAATTAATGGCTACTAAATCATTTGATCCCTCGAAATTTCGCAATAGTTTAACAAAATCTATTCAAGGAATGAGTTCGGGATTCCACGACCCAACAGATTGGGTCTCAACAGGAAACTTTGCACTTAACTATTTAATTAGCGGAGACTTTAGTAAAGGTATTCCACTAGGAAAAGTAAGTGTTTTTGCAGGCGAGTCAGGCGCTGGCAAATCTTTCATCTGTTCTGGTACACTTGTACGTGAAGCACAGAAGCAAGGAATCTTCGTAGTTCTTGTTGACACCGAGAACGCACTAGACGAGAGCTGGTTAAAAGCTCTTGATGTAGACACTGACGACAGTAAAATGTTGAAACTCAACATGGCAATGATCGACGATGTTGCTAAAACAATTCATATGTTTATGAAAGACTACAGAGACATGGCAGAGGAAGATCGACCAAAGGTACTCTTTGTTGTTGATTCGTTGGGCATGCTTATGTCGCCAACAGAACTTAATCAGTTCGAAGCCGGCGACATGAAAGGTGACTTTGGTCGTAAGGCCAAGCAACTCAAAGCATTGGTTACTAACTGTGTTAACATGTTTGGTTCTTACAACGTAGGTATGGTTGTTACCAACCACACTTATCAAAGTCAAGATATGTTTGACCCAGACGACAAGATTTCTGGAGGCCAAGGTTTTATCTACGCATCATCGATTGTTGTTGCTATGAAAAAGCTAAAGTTAAAAGAAGACGAAAACGGTGTTAAATCAGCAACTGTACATGGTATTCGTGCCAAGTGCAAGATAATGAAAACACGGTATTCAAAGCCGTTTGAAAGCGTTGAAGTGCGCATTCCTTACGCAACAGGCATGGACCCATACAGTGGGTTGTTTGACTTGTTTGACGGAAATGGTCTACTTGAAAAAAAGGGAAACCGGTACGAGTATGTCATGGAAGATGGAGAAGTGATTCTTGAATTCCGCAAAAGATGGACAGGCGATCTCCTTGATCGTGCAATGGCCGATTTTCTTATTAAGAAAGAAACAGCATTAACAGCCAGGGCCAACGGAGAAAGCGAACCCGAAGTTGAAGAAGTTGACACTGCTGATTATGTTGAGGAGCAAGAAGAATGAACGAAGACCAGATAGCCGATATTTGGAATTTATTCAAGGAGTATCTTGATAAAAAGCATGTCGAACTTGCAGCAGAAAAGTATGTTGATTTATTAGCAGACTACGGTGTTAACGACATGACTCTTAGAGAGGTTAGCGGAACTGACAAGTTCTTAGATCACGCTATTAATTACTATCTTGATCTAGATACTGACGACGACAACGATGAAGAAGACGAGGACTAAGCATGGGATGGTACAGCAAAGTCACTAATGACATTACTGAAATTCCAAATGCTATACAATACTTTGAAAGCGAGCTGGCAACAGCTCGCTTTGAAACTCAGATTAAGGGTAGTATTGAAAAAGCAGCAGCAATGATGCCTGGAATTGTTGAACAACGATTTAATCAACTTCAAGAACTTGAGGCAATACTGGAATATCTAAATATCGAATTACGTAAGTTGCGTAGCTCGTTTTTTAGAAAATATTTAGAAAATTATCAGCGTGCATTATCCAGTCGCGATTGTGAAAAGTATGTAGACGGCGAGACAGCAGTCTGCGATTACGAACAATTAATCAATGAGTTTGCACTACTACGAAACAAATGGCTGGGCGTACTAAAAGGACTTGAT